>Ga0208393_100017_pt1 | contig 170376 bp, 158 predicted proteins | sample LakWasMet46_HOW7_2_FD_183884 | JGI IMG/M metagenome (GOLD analysis project Ga0208393, IMG submission 183884) | Freshwater sediment methanotrophic microbial communities from Lake Washington under simulated oxygen tension - Sediment Metagenome... | ecosystem: Environmental > Aquatic > Freshwater...
AATCTGTTCAATAACAACGGACCCAGCAAAGACAGTTTGCGCCGACGAAAGCTCCGCGCTTGTTTGAGTGACCGTTATCGCTCAGAGCTCATCTTCGGAAAAAAGGGAACATAGCGCGATTGCCCTGGTGTTATCCACCCATGAATCGACTCCGGTGGCGATTATGTTTACTGTTTATACCCTGGTTGCCGGTATGGTCGACAATATTCTCAAACCCTTGATGTTGGGCCGTGGCGTGGACGCCCCCATGCCGGTGATTTTATTGGGCGCGCTAGGCGGCATGGCGACCGGCGGCATTATCGGTTTGTTTCTGGGCGCGGTGATGTTGGCCTTGGGTTACCAATTGTTTATGGCTTGGGTATATCGTGAAAATGAAGAGGAGGATGCCAAGGAGAGTGCCGGATAAGGCCACTCTCGGTTGCAGCGATGTCTTGACCGGCCACCGTCGGATGCGCTGCGCAGCCTGGAAGTGAGTCTATGCGGCTGAAAACCAGAAAATAGACATAAAAACTTTACATTAACGGCTCGATTATTACCCGTCAACATTTATGTCAAAAACTATCGCTCCCCCCAAAATCACTCGTTCCTTCACGGCCTTTTTCAGACTCCCTTTATTAGGTCTAATCGTCTTACTCATTGAAGGTTGCGCCACTCCAGTGGGCATCGATCCGGTAGACATTCAGACCGGTTATCAATTAAATACGGAAAATGCGCTATCGTCAGGAAAGCCTTCCGAAGCCGCAAAAACGGTGCTCAGGCGAAATGGGCTGATGGATCGGTTCGAAAACGAACCGGAAAGGGTACTGGCGGAACTCCACGCCGAACTTAAACCAACCGGCGACGAGGACAAATTGTTCGCATTGGCGGAATTGTCGTTGTTGCATGCCCAAGAAACAGATAACCATGCCTACTTCCTGGCGGCGGCGGTTTATGCTTGGTCACTCTTGTTTCCGGGCGATGGTCAAAGTGTCCAGATCAAGGCTTCTGATCCTCGTTACCGGCTGGCCTACGACCTCTATAACCAAGCGCTTGCACAGGGTCTGGCGAATCCGGAAGACAGCGATGAGGATGAAGTGGAAGTACAAATAAAACCGGGAGCCTATCAGTTGCCTTTCGGAGCCTTAGATTTAACCCTCGACGAAACCGGACTGTCTTGGGGCGGCTACAATCTCGAATACTTTGTCTCGACGGCGTTCTTGGAAGTTCGAGGATTTAGAAATCGCTATCGTAACCCGGGGATTGGCGCCACTCTCGCCGCCAGCATTTCCAGTAAGAATTCAGCATCCAAAGTAGCAGGAGCGAATCGTCTGGGGCCGCATACCAAAGTGCCGGTCACCTTAATCGCGCGTTTCAAGCAGGCCCGCTTCTCTCTAGCAGGTGGGCAAATCAAAGGTCAACTCGAATTGTATGCAAATGATCAATCCACAACCGTCAGCATCGATGACCAAAAACAGCCTTTGGAATTCGATCCCACGGCGGCCTACGCTTATCAGCTCAACGATCACCCGCTGTATAGTCTGGAGATTCTTAATTTTCTGAAGGGCGGGCTTTTCAGTGGCGCCATCCCGAAAGATCGCGCCAACGATGGCCTACTCACGCTCCATCCCTACCGACCCGGGAAGATCCCCCTGGTTCTGGTGCATGGCACCGCCTCAAGTCCGCTACGCTGGGCCGAAATGATCAATGAACTTGAAGGCGATCCTCGAATCCGTGAGAAGTATCAAGTCTGGGTTTTCCTCTATGACTCCGCGAATCCAGTCAACTATTCAGCCGGAGTGTTGAGGAGGGCGTTAGAAAATACCCTAAATGAATTCGACCCCGGCCGCAAAGATCCGGCATTGCAGCAGATGGTCGTCATCGGCCATAGCCAAGGGGGATTGTTGACCAAGTTGACGGCTATCGACACCGGCAACCGGTTTTGGGAGTTGGTTAGCGACACCCCTTTCGACAAAATCAAAGTCGGTCCTGACGTTAAGTCGCTGCTCAAGCGTTCGTTGTTCTTCAAACCCTTACCGTTCGTTAAGCGGGTCATTTTTATCGCTACCCCGCAACACGGCGCCATGGCAGCCGCTTATGAGTTGGTGACCGGTCTGGTCGCCAGGCTGGTCACGCTACCTCAGACCATGTTGCGGGGCTTTGCACAAGCGGCCGCCTCCACCGGCGACGAAAAATTGCTGGCTAAACTACGAAGACCGCCGACGGCGGCAGATAACATGAGCCCTAACAATCCGGGTTTGCAGACACTGGCATCTATTCCGGTAGTCAACATTCCTGCGCATTCGATCATCGCCGTAGACGGCGACGGCCCGAAGGAAGAGGGCGATGATGGCGTGGTGGCTTACAAAAGCGCCCATATTGACGAGGCGATCTCAGAAAAAGTGGTTCGCTGGGATCATTCTTGCCAAGGCCAACCCGAGGTTATCGAAGAGGTTCGCAGGATTTTATTGGAGCACTTCGCAACACCTGTTGCGGCAAATTTGTAGTGTCGTTCGGTTTAGATTTTCGATTACGCCTACCCTATACCAATATAAAACTGGGAGGTCTCAAAAACCAAGTTAACCGAGTTCCAATGGAAATAATCGATGTGAGTATTGTAATTTGCCACATCCCGTACGAACTGATCCCAAAACCGGCTTTGGCATTTCCCACGTTTAACGTGAATTATGAAGCAAAAGCCTTGGCCGATTTCATCAATAGCCTGTTCAAGTTCGTCGGGCGTATACAATTTAAAGCGGAGCCATTCGTATTTCATCTTATGCCAGAGCAATTCAATACGGTTCAGTTCAGGGCTATGGGTTGGCAGAAAATAAAATTGCATTCCTTGCTCTTCCAATAAGTCCCAATACGGTTTGAGTTTTTTGGCGGTGTAAATAGAGGCATTATCAAAAATCACGACCAATGGCTTGATATTTTTCTAACCAGTCGACTGACTTTTGGTTTAAGCTTTAACTTTTTATTATCTGGAAATCAATCATGAAATCTGATCATGCAAAGTTGGCTTTGTTTGCTTTTGGCAGTGTATTAGCGGTTGCTAGCAGCACGGTTATCGCAAAAGACTTAACGTCTAAAGTGACTTATTTAGAGCAGGGTTGGGACGTTGAACAAAGGGCTGCCTTTTACCAGACCACGCAAGGCTCCAGAATGTTACCTTATGATTGGTTCCTGAACTTAGAAGTCGAAAAAGGATGCCAAAAATTAAGCGCAGCGTCTAACTTGAGGAAAATGGGGTTTTTAGTCGATGAACGTAGCGACACGAATCCCGATAAATTACCTGTTGGTTTGGCTAAGGATGTAGATCCTGTCAAAGGCGATTCCATAGGCCTTACCTGTGCAGCCTGCCATACAGGTCAATTAAAGTACAAAGGCTCAACTGTTCGTATTGATGGCGGACAAAGCATGATAGACCTTGAACAACTGCAAAATGGCATTCTTGCCTCATTGGAGGCGACGCTCAAAAATGATCAAAAATTTGCCCGCTTCTCTAAAAAAATTATTGGCAAGTTGGCTTCTGATGATCAACGCAATGACCTGACGGCAAAAGTTATCCATTATCGCGATTGGTGGAAAGGCCGTATTGAGCGCAGCAAAGGCCTTACACCCCATGGCCCCAGCAGAACCGATGCCTTTACCATCATAGCGAACGAGATTACCTGTTATTCCCTGAACATACCGGAGAACTGCGCCGCTGCGGTAGCGCCCAATCAATATCCGTTTTTGTGGAATACGCCGGATTTTGAATGGGTACAATACAATTCGTCGGTACATAGCCCTCTTGGCCGTAACGTAGGTGAAGTGACGGGAGTCTTTGCCGAGACGGAAATTCGTTCAGACGGCTCGGTCGGTTCCAGCGCAAACATTAATAACTTGTATGATTTGGAAGAGTTGTTAAAAAAGTTGCATGCACCTGCCTGGCCGGAAAAAATACTGGGCAAGATCGACACCGGCCTTGCCAACCAAGGGGACGCCATTTTTGCTGAAAAATGTTTGAGTTGCCATACCGAGGATCCACAACCGCGAACCGAGCCCAACAAATATGGTACTACCTTTGCGAAAGTGAATTTCGAGACACCTTTAAGCGTGCTGCAAACTGACTCAACGGCTGCCTATGCATTTGCAACCCGTCGCGCTTTACCCGGAGCTTTTTTACCCATTGTGAACGCGTTGGGGATTGTCGGTGCTGATAACAAAGTCCCCGTGGCTTCATTATTGAATATTTCCGGTTCAGCTATTCTCAAGGAGTTCTTCACAACTGGCGACTTGTTGAGAAGCCCGATTGAATACCTCGGCTACCGCGAATCGCTCAGCCCTACGATTGCACAACTGACAACTTACAAAGCACGCCCTTTGAATGGCGTTGCCTTTACCGCTCCGTATCTGCACAATGGCTCGGTCGCATCCATGTATGAACTTCTATTGCCGGCCGCCGAGCGTCTTGATAAGTTTTATGTCGGTAGTAAACAATTTGATCCGATTAACCTAGGTTTCTCGACTAAGCGCGAGGCCCATAGCGTTATGCTCGATACATCTGCTCTGGGTAATGGCAATTCAGGCCATGAATTTGGCACGGATTTAAGCCATGACGAGCGTATGGCGGTTATCGAATACATTAAAACGTTGCAATAGCCATAATTGGGGATCCCTGGGAACGCCGAGCCTCACCACCGGACATGCGGTTTTCCGTATCCGGCGGTTGAACCTAGCGACTCAAGTTGTCGCAAAATCTGATGGCACCAGAGAGTATTTTCAAGTCCGTGGAAGCCACGCGATCAAAAATCATTTGTTCGCGGCGATTTACGGTTATGTACATTTGCAGCGCCTAAAAGTCCTGGATCTGATCCGGAATTGCCATCGTTTGGCGAGATTCATTCAACGAAGTCATCGCTGCATTTATTGTGGATATTATGCCAGGAGGGAGTATCTCAACCCACATTTTCAGCCAGCCGTCAATGCGTAACTTCTATAGACAATCACACCACCGCCTCAATGCATTCCTCGGAATCGTTCCTCTGATTATTGACCATCGCACTCACCTGCCAGGCCGACATATCGTCGTCGGGAGAGGGTTTCAGAAAGCTTTGAAGTAACTTGACATCATGGACTGTCGATTCAAGCCAATCATTCCAATGGCCGGGCGCTAGGATCACCGGCATATGATTTTGAATCGGACGCAGCAATGCGTTCGCCTCCGTCACGATCATGGCGCAGCTTTCCACATATTCCCCCTTCGGACTCCGCCATCTTTCCCAGAGTCCTGCCAAGGCCATCGGTAAGCGACTGCGCAGTACGATAAACCAGGGCAGCTTAGCTTTTGAACCCGGCACAGCTTGCCATGCGTAATACCCGTCCACGGGTATCAGGCAGCGCCGGCGCCGATAAGCGTCTCGGAATACCGGCTTATAAGCAATGGTGTCTGCACGAGCGTTGATAGCGGGATAACCGATGTCCCTGTTCTTCGCCCAACGTGGAATCAGCCCCCAGTGAGCTAATGTGAAGCACCTTCTATTGCTTTCCTCCCGCATCATTAGAATGGCTTGCGTCGGTGCGATATTAAATCGCGGGCGCAGGCCTGTCGGTACTTCCGCACTGAAGCGATGAGCTAAAGCAAATGGGTCACTGTAAAGAGCGAATCGACCACACATCGGTGTTTTGTATTCGTTAATTATTCGCTGTTATCGCCGCTATCGTCGCCATCGGTGCCGATTTTTTTATTTTCCAGTGCGGCAACCCTCGTTATCATGACTAATGCTAAAACGATCGCCAAAACCATGACGACTTCGAACACCATCCTCAACATGGCTATCACCTCATTTGATGAAGATTACTTATTACCCGCCTTATGTTCTGCTTTTTCATACTGGAATATATTTTGGGTGTTTTCTATTGGGCCCCTATAATAACGAATAGTTCACCTCCCCTCTCCGTCGGGTTTTTATTTCATAAACCCTATTGCCACACTACCGATCAGCCGGTTAGCCCAGATTTTCCTATGTTCGCTTGGTTTACCAACACAGCGCGATGGGCTTAGGCTCGAACCCAGCAATCGCGAACGATGGCCTGTGCATTATCTATTGCCATATAGCTTATAAAACCCAATAAGCTGCCACACAGATGCCGATAAAGCTGACAATGCTAAAAATTGTTTGGCGCTTAATTGAAGACTTTCCGCCAAATAAACGTGCCAGCAACATAGCACCAAAAGCGACGGTTACCGAGAGGGCTGCAAAGTTCATGACGAAAGGTGTCATGTGCACAAAATATTTCGTCAGTGTGGGCGAAAGCATATTAATCGCTAAGATACTTTTTATTATAAATTTAAGTTTTTTAAGCTCCGAACGTTTATCATAAACTCCGTACATAGGTACGGAGTCAAGCGCAATGGCACAAAATAACTTTACGATTGGCATACTGGCGGAAAAATCCGGGGCGACGATCGAAACGATTCGCTTTTATCAACGGCGCGGCCTGCTTGCAGAACCGGCAAAGCCGTCACAGGGCGTTAGGCGTTACTCCGAACACGATGTGCAGAGAGTGCGATACATTAAGCAAGGCCAAAAACTGGGTTTTTCACTCGCTGAGATTTCAGAGTTACTAAGTCTTGAGGAGGAACGGCATTGCGGGGAAGCAAAAGAAATCGCTCTTAGAAAGCTTATTCTCATCCGAGAACGTATCGAAGGCTTGATCTCGATGGAAACGGCCCTGTCCAATCTGGTGGAGAAATGCGGCAGCACCGGGGCGGCATGTCCGATCATCCATACCCTGCTAGGAAGATCGGAATAAGAAATTTGTGCTTGTTTCCTGCTTCGCCATCTTTATAGCGAGGTAGCCCCGATGAAGCCTTGAGGAATAGAGGAGGCTGATTCCCTAATCCCTTGATTTGTTTTCTTGCATCGAGACTGCCCGTCCCGCTTACAGTCATATATCTGATGTTGGTAACATAAAACGCAGCGATTCAACCGGCGCTGATAACGGCGATAAGCGCGCGTTGCCAGGAGGTCAAGACGATCAAACCGCGCTTTGTTATCGATGGATAACATATGCTGTTCTACCAACAACGCAGCGCAAAGGCTCCGTGCTTGATTTATCAGAACGTCATTATCCATTTCCCACTTACCTAGTATCCCGCGCTTCCATTCGATGTATGCAGCTTGCATAGAGACTATCAAATCATGGTTAATATCTGCCGACATCTCCACCCCCACCATTCCACATAAATTTACAATTTCGATTCGCAAAAAACCGCCAAGGCAATAAACATTCAGCCAACCACCCGGCCAAAGCCGCCAAAGCCTTGATCGCTAGAATCCCGCCGCGCTTCTCCACATATTACCAGATATGCACCGCCCAACCCCTTCCGCCAAGCGACAGGCCTATCACTTTGTTGCCGATATTCAGCCGCACGCCTTTGGCCATTCTTGCCCTTTGCTTGAATCTGAAAATCATAGCCACCTCGCTCCAGCAAATAAAGTCAGTCTCAAAATTGAGTATATTCCTATTATCTTAATTTCTACTTTAGCGATTCTCACTCTTTGCCTGAGCCCGAAATACATAATTTCCCTAAGCCTCACAAAATAAAATTATGTATGGATTTCTTTGGAACACTTGCTCTCGGAGAAGCCACTCTGGACCCAACCCGGCAATCTTCCGGGTTTGACTTTTCGTTATCATCACGCTTGGATGCCATCTTAAACGCACACCTGATTCCGCTTTCAGTAGGGGCGTCTCTTTTGAAGACTCGGGTCTCTGTACACGACAAAAAACCTAAACCATTGATTTACAAGAAGGGCAAATAAGGAGTTTGAAAGTCCATCGCTAATCGGTTTCACTCTCTTGCGACCAAGCAGAAGGTGAAATGGAATTGAGCGATGGACTAAGAGTAATTCTAAAAGGTCATCTGGGCTGGAGCAAGTGCCGATTAGATTGTTTTATCGGGATGTTGTTGGCCTTAGTACGGCTAAAACCGGTGAATCTGACGCAACAGCCCAAAAAAACGAGGCGGCACGGGTTATGCTGTCGATAAAACTCAAGCCGCCTTGGTATCTGGATGAGATGAATGCAGTAACTTTTTGGGCTTGCTCTAAGGTTACTGTAAATCTTACTGTTATTTTTGTCGAATGTTACTGTATTTCGTTGTACTTCGTTGGACAATAAAAAACCCGCTAAGCCTTGCAGCTTGCGGGTTTTTGCACTTCTTTGGTTTTATTAAAACCTTAATTTGGTGCCGACGAAAGGACTTGAACCTTCACGGAGTTGCCTCCACCAGCCCCTCAAGCTGGCGTGTCTACCAATTTCACCACGTCGGCAAATATTTTGGATCAGGAAGCCTTATTTTTTAGCGGCTTCTTTTTTCGGCTCAACGGCTGGTGCAGTTGCTGCCGGTTGCTCCGCTGGAGCTGGAGCCGCAACAGGCGCTGGTACTGCTGGAGCCGCTTCAGTTGCCGGCTGAGGTGCAGCAGGAACCGGAGCATCGACTTTAGCGCCTTCAACAGGCGGCAATGCCACGCTTTCTGTATCGCTGGCTGCGCCGCTCATGATGTCGGTTGCGCCGCCGCGGTGGCCGTTGAATACGGCAAGACCCAGGCTAGTTGCAAAAAACAGGGTGGCCAGAATCGCAGTGGTTCTGGACAGAAACGAGGCAGCGCCTTGCGCGCCGAAAACCGAACCGGATGCACCGCTTCCGAAAGCTGCCCCTGCGTCGGCGCCTTTCCCTTGCTGCATCAGCACCAGGCCGATGATGCCTAAGCCCAGCAAGACGTGAATTATTATAATAGCCTGATACATAGAAAGTCTAAAAAATTCTTAAATCGAGTGATAAATCTTCAGGAAAGAATCGGCATCCAGTGATGCGCCGCCGATCAGGCCGCCATCGATGTCGGGCATCGCGAACAGGCCTTTGGCATTATCCGGTTTGCAGCTGCCGCCGTACAAAATTTGCAATTTAGCGGCGATGTCCTGATTCTGCTTCGCAAAATAATTGCGGATATAAGCGTGGACTTCCTGCGCCTGGTCGTCGGTCGCGGTCATGCCGGTACCGATGGCCCAGACCGGTTCGTAGGCGATTACTGCGCCTTTGAAGGCTTCGATGCCGGCGGCTTTGATTACCGCATCCAATTGCTCATCGATGACCGCGAAGGTTTCGTTCTTCTCGCGCTGTTCCAAGGTTTCGCCGACGCACAAAATCGGGATAATGTTTTGCGTTTGCGCCTGAATGAAACGCGCAGCGACCGATTCGTTGGTGTCGCCGTAATAGCTGCGTCTTTCGGAATGGCCGACGATCGCATATTGGACATCGAACTCAGCCAGCATCGCGGCGGAGATTTCGCCGGTGTAGGCGCCGGAAGCCTTATCGGCAATGCTTTGCGAGCCAAGCCCCAAATGAGTGCCTTTGACGAGTTCACTGACGGCCGGAATTTGAACGTAAGGTGCACAAACCGCAATGTCGCCCTCGGTGTTGCCGAGGCCTGCAAGGATACCTTGCACGAGCGATTTTGCGCTGGCGAGCGAGCCATTCATTTTCCAATTGCCAACAACCAGAGACCGACGCATCATTTTCCCCTCAATGAACTAAATCGCGTATGATAAAGCAAAATGCGCCGGGTTTCAAGCCCGCATTGAATTTCTGACCACGTCGGCGAGTTCATTCGCATAGCCATTGACCGTGTCTTCATAACGACCTTCGACCATCACCCGTATCAACGGCTCCGTGCCCGAAGCGCGCAGCAGCACCCTGCCCTCGTTGCCGAGTTTTTGTTCGACCGCCTTGAGCGCTTTTTGGATCGGCTCGCTCTGATCGGGATTGATCTTTTTCTCGGTTTTGACGTTAACCAGCACCTGCGGAAATTTTTGCATGCCGGACTTCAACTCATACAGCGTTTGCCCGCTGTTATGCATTTCGGCCAGCACCTGTAAAGCCGAGATGATGCCGTCGCCGGTCGTGGTCCTATCCAGACAGATGATGTGGCCGGAGCCTTCGCCGCCGAGCAGACCCTCATGTTCGACCAGCATTTCCATCACATAGCGGTCGCCGACATTCGCGCGCAATAATTTGACGCCCAAATGCTTCAAGCCGATTTCCATACCCAGATTGGTCATCAGCGTGCCGACTACCGGTCCGTAAAGCAGGCCTTCCTGCAAGCGGGATTTGGCGATGATGTAAACCAGCTCGTCGCCATCGACGATTTCCCCCTTATGATCGACCATGATCAAGCGGTCGCCGTCGCCATCGAGCGCGATGCCGAGATCGGCCTGCTGCGCGAGCACGGCCTGCACAAGGTTGTTCGGCTGTGTCGCGCCGCATTGCTCGTTGATATTCAGACCGTTCGGCTCACCGCCGAGCACGACCACGTCGGCGCCGACTTCGCGAAATACGTGCGGCGCAATGTGATAGGTCGCGCCGTGCGCGCAATCGATCACGATTTTAAGTCCCTTGAAATCCAGCCTCGGCGGCACGCTGGCCTTGCAAAACTCGATATAGCGCCCGGCCGCATCGACCACACGCTTGGCCTTGCCGAGACTCGACGAATCGACCGTGGTCATTGGTGAATCCAGGTAGTACTCGATCTGCTCTTCGACTTCGTCAGGCAACTTGGTGCCCAACACCGAAAAGAACTTCACGCCATTGTCGTAGTAAGGGTTATGCGAGGCGCTGATCACGATGCCGGCCTTGGCACGTAGCGTGCGGGTCAGATAGGCGATGCCGGGCGTCGGCATCGGCCCCAGCAGGCGGGTGCCGACGCCGGCGGCGGTCAGCCCCGACTCGATCGCCGATTCGAACATATAGCCGGAAATACGCGTATCCTTGCCCACCAACACGAAACCGGAACCTTCGCTGGCGAAAACCTTGCCGGCGGCCCAGCCCAGTTTCAGAAAAAAATCCGGCGTAATCGGATAGTTGCCGACCGTGCCGCGAATCCCGTCGGTTCCAAAATATTTTTTAGCCATGTTCTATTATCCTGCGTGGAAATAATTCAGCGTCAACTTATACAAAAAAGAAAGGAGAGACTACTGGCAAGTAGCCTCTCCTTGTTCACTCAATCGAGTGGATCAGCGACGCCTAATTTTGTTTGGCGGCTTCGCCCAAAGGTCCGAGCTTATCGTCTTTCGAATTGGCATCGCCGATCGAAGGAAACGAAGTCGGAGTGGAATCGTCCCAACCCTGCGGCTCTCTGACCGTTTTCCGCGCCATCAGATCGTCGATCTGATATTTGTCGATCGTTTCGTATTTGATCAACGCATCGGCCATCGCGTGCAGAATATCGATATTTTCCTTCAAGATGTTTTCGGCGCGCTCGTAGTTGCGGTCGATGATCGAACGAATCTCTTCATCGATCGTGTGCGAAGTTTCCTCCGCAACCGTCTTGTGTTGCGTGACCGAACGTCCTAAAAACACTTCGCCTTCTTCCTCGCTGTACGCCAACGGCCCCAAACGTTGCGACAAGCCCCATTTGGTCACCATGTTCCGGGCCAGTTCAGTCGCGCGCTCGATGTCGTTCGAGGCGCCGGTGCTGACCTGCTCCCAACCGAAGATCATTTCCTCGGCGATACGACCGCCGTACAAGCTCGAAATCATGCTGTCCAGCTTTTGCTTGCTGGCGCTGTACTGATCGCGTTCGGGCAGGAACATCGTTACGCCCAAGGCACGTCCGCGCGGCATGATGCTGACCTTGTAGACCGGATCATGTTCGGGCACGACTCTGCCGACGATCGCATGTCCCGCTTCGTGATACGCGGTCATCTTCTTTTCCTTGTCGTTCATCACCATCGAGCGCCGTTCCGCGCCCATGATCAGCTTGTCCTTGGCTTTTTCGAGATCGGTCATATTGACCACCCGCTTGTTAAATCTGGCCGCAAAAAGCGCTGCTTCATTGATCAGATTCGCCAAATCGGCGCCGGAAAAGCCCGGCGTGCCTTGCGCGATGTATTTGATCTCGACATCGGTGTCGGTCGGTACTTTTTTCAGATGCACCTTCAAAATTTGCTCACGGCCTCTGACATCCGGAAGACCAACGGTGATTTGCCGATCGAAGCGGCCAGGACGCAGCAAGGCCTTGTCGAGCACGTCGGGACGGTTGGTCGCCGCGATCACGATGATGCCTTCGTTGCCTTCGAAACCGTCCATCTCGACCAGCAACTGGTTCAGGGTCTGCTCGCGTTCGTCATTGCCGCCGCCGAGACCGGCGCCGCGCTGACGGCCGACCGCATCGATCTCGTCGATGAAGATAATGCAGGGCGCATGTTTTTTGGCCTGGTCGAACATGTCGCGCACCCGCGAGGCGCCAACGCCGACGAACATTTCGACGAAATCCGAGCCCGAAATCGTGAAAAACGGGACCTTGGCTTCGCCGGCAATCGCCCGCGCCAACAAGGTTTTACCGGTGCCTGGAGGACCAATCATCAACGCGCCGCGCGGAATTTTGCCGCCTAATCGCTGATACTTGGTGGGATCCCTGAGGAAATCGACCATCTCGACGACTTCTTCCTTCGCTTCGTCGCAGCCTGCAACATCGGCGAACGTCACCTTGATCTGATCTTCTTCGAGCATGCGCGCCTTGCTCTTGCCGAAGCTCATCGCTCCGCGCGCGCCGGCGCCGCCGCCCTGCATTTGGCGCATGAAAAAGACCCAGACCGCAATCAACAGCAGCATCGGCCCAAACGACACCAGCAACTGCATCAATAATGAAGGCTGTTCAGGCGGCGTGGCCTTGACATCGACGCCGTTAGCCAGCAAGTCATCGACCATGTGCGGGTCGTTCGGCGCATAGGTTCTAAATAACTGGCCGGTCTGCAGCTTGCCTTTGACAACCTGCTCATCGATCATCACCTGGCTGACCTGGCCGGATTTGACCGCCTCGATGAACTGCGAATAAGACAACGTCGAATCCGCGCCTTCCATCTGCGGACCGAAATTGTTAAAAATGGACATCAGCACGACGGCGATGACCACCCATAAAATTATATTTTTCAACATTTCGTTCAATTTACACGACCTGGGCCGCTAAGGGCTCTCGTAATAAAGCAAGTATCATTATAACAGCAGAGCGGCGCATTACCCGCCGATATTTCCTGTGTTCGCATCGCAAAAAAACCATTTCACCACGCAATTTCCTGCCATTTCCACAGAGATGAGGATGTTTTCTGTCATTTAAAGCCCCGCGCCAGCAAATAAACCTCATTGCTGCGGGGACGCGAGGCCTTCGGCTTTCTAATCAGCACCTTCGCGAATGACTGCTGCACCTGTTTGCAATAAGCCTCAAAGCCTTCGCCCTGAAACAGCTTGACCAAAAACGTGCCGTCTTTGGCCAGCACGGCTTGTGCCATTTCCAGCGCCAACTCGCCGAGATACAGCGCGCGCGGCTGATCGACGCCCTTGCTGCCGCTCATGTTCGGCGCCATGTCCGACATCACCAGATCGACGCGTTTGCCTTCGAGCGCCGCCATCAATTGATCGAATACCGTTTGTTCGCGAAAATCGCCCTGAATGAATTCGACGCCGTCGATCGGCTCGATGTCCAGAATATCCAGCGCGATGATCTGACACTGATTGCCGAGCAGTTGTTTGGCGTACTGCGACCAGCCACCCGGCGCGGCTCCCAAATCGACGACACGTATCCCCGGCTTCAGGATATGGTCTTTTTCCTGTATCTCCTTCAGCTTGAAGACCGCGCGCGAGCGATAACCAAGCTTCTGTGCCATTTTGACGTATTCATCGTCAAAATGTTCCTGCATCCAGCGACTGCTGCTTTTTGTTCGGGCCATGGCAAAAATTTTTGGTGTAGAATAGGCGTTTTTGTTTAGGAAAATTGAGTGAACTCAACGGATAAGAAACAACTCCGGGCCGAGGCGCACAGCCAAAAACCGGTCATCATGATCGGCCAGGCGGGACTGACGCCCGCGGTCCTGGCTGAGATCGAAATCGCGCTCGACTGCCACGAATTGCTTAAGGTTAGAATACGCGCCGAAAGGGAAGATCGCCAAAGGATCAGTCAGGAAATCATCGCGTCGACCGGCGCCGAACTGATTCAGATGATCGGACAAATTGCGGTGTTATACAGATCCAATCCCGAGAAAAGGATTAAAAAAGAGGCGCCGATTAAGAAATCCAAGCCAAAGCCAAAGCCAAAGCCAAAGCCAAAGCCCAAAAAGGATTTTACTAACCGCTGGTAAAAAACCCAAGGTTCAAGGCAGACGCGTGATAATCCCGGCGCCTTGAACCCTGTTTTCAAACTCAAATATACTCGATCGAGATAATTTCATATTCGACATTGCCGCTCGGCGCCTTGACCGTGGCGACATCGCCGGTTTCCTTGCCGATCAGCGCTCTGGCAATCGGCGAACCGATCGAAATGCGGCCTTCCTTGATATTTGCTTCGTCTTCGCCGACGATCTGGTAAGTCACCGTTTTTCCTGAATCCATATCCTCGATCTCGACGGTCGCACCGAACACGACCTTGCCGTTCGGATCGAGCTTGGTCACGTCGATGACCTGCGCATTCGACAATTTGGCTTCGATTTCCTTGATCCGGCCTTCCGCGAAGCTTTGCTGTTCGCGCGCGGCGTGGTATTCGGCGTTTTCTTTCAGGTCGCCGTGCGCGCGCGCGGTCGCGATCGCCTGAATGATGCGCGGACGGGTCACCGTTTTCAGTTCTTCCAGTTCGACGCGCAGTTTTTCCGCGCCTTTCACGGTAAGAGGTACTTTCGTAGTCATTTAATTTACAACTCCAATCATTTTTAACATTCCTTTTCGGGAATTCAATACAAATCCGCAACGCTTCGATGCAAATCCTGCAAGCAGTTCACGCTGCCCGCATCCAACTCGCCTAACGCATAGCAGGCCGCTTTCGCGCCGGCCATCGTGGTGTAATAGTTGACCCGGTGCTGCAAGGCTTCGCGGCGCATCGTAAACGAATCGGCGATCGCCTTCTTGCCTTCGGTGGTATTGATGATCATCTGAATCTGGCCGTTTTTGATCATGTCGACCGTATTCGGGCGGCCCTGATTCACTTTGTACACCACCTCGCAAGCAATGCCCGCCTCCTGCAACACCTTCGCGGTGCCGCCGGTCGCGACGATTTCATATTTCTTTTCGGTCAGCATGCGCGCGATCTCGGGCAATTTCGGCTTGTCTGCATCGCGGATACTGATCAATACTTTGCCGCTGTGATTCAGCTTGACGCCGGTCGCACGTTGCGACTTCGCGAATGCCTCGCCGAAGGTCTTGCCGATGCCCATGACTTCGCCAGTCGATTTCATTTCAGGCCCCAACAGCGGGTCGACGCCGGGGAACTTCACGAAGGGGAATACCGCTTCCTTAACCGAATAATAATCCGGGATGCGTTCCTTCGTGACGCCCTGCTCGGCCAGTGATTTGCCGACCATGCAGCGCGCGGCGATTTTCGCCAGCGGGTAGCCGGTCGCCTTCGACACGAACGGCGCGGTGCGCGAGGCGCGCGGATTCACTTCCAGCACATAGATATCGTTGCCCTGAATCGCAAATTGCGTATTCATCAGGCCGATAACGCCCAGGGCCTCGGCCATCGCCCGCACCTGCTCGCGCAAACGATCCTGCAACTCCATCGACAATTCATAAGGCGGCAAGGAACAGGCCGAGTCGCCCGAATGGATGCCGGCCTGCTCGATATGCTCCATCAGGCCGCCGATCAGCACGTTCTCGCCGTCATAGATCGCATCGACATCCATCTCGACCGCATCGTCGAGGAAACGGTCGAGCAACACCGGCGAATCGTTCGACACGCTGACCGCCTCTTTCATGTAGCGTTGTAGGCCTTCCTCGTTGAACACGATCTCCATCGCCCGGCCGCCCAACACATAGGAAGGCCGCACGACCAGCGGATAACCCAGTTCTTTCGCCGCATTCAACGCCTGTTCGACCGAACGCGCGGTCGCATTTGGCGGCTGCTTCAGATCGAGGCGTTCGAGCAGTTTCTGGAAGCGTTCGCGGTCTTCGGCCAGATCGATCGAGTCAGGCGAGGTGCCGATGATCGGCACGCCGGCCGCTTCCAAAGCGCGCGCGAGTTTCAGCGGCGTTTGCCCGCCGTATTGCACGATCACGCCCTTCGGCTTTTCGATGTGCACGATCTCGAGCACGTCTTCGAGCGTCAACGACTCGAAATACAGCCGGTCGGAGGTATCGAAGTCGGTCGAAACGGTCTCAGGATTGCAGTTGATCATGATCGTCTCGTAGCCGTCTTCGCGCAACGCCAACGCCGCATGTACACAGCAATAGTCGAATTCGATGCCCTGCCCGATCCGGTTCGGACCGCCGCCGAGAATGATGATCTTTTCGCGATCCGTAACGCGCGCCTCGCATTCTTCCTCATAGGTCGAATACAGATAGGCGGTGTCGGACGAAAATTCGGCCGCGCACGAGTCGATGCGCTTGAAAACCGGGCGCACGCCGAGCTTGTGGCGGACGTTGCGCACTTCCGATTCGGTCGCGCCGAGCAGTTTGGCCAGGCGTTGATCCGAAAAGCCTTTGCGCTTCAGCCGGAACAGTTCGCCTTCTTTCAGCGTCGCCAGGGTCTTGGTCGACAGCGACTTTTCGGTCACGACCAAATCCTCGACCTGCGCCAGGAACCACGGATCGATCTTGCTGGCGTCATGCACGTCTTCGAGCGACATGCCGTTGCGGAACGCATCGGCGACATAGCGCAGGCGGTCCGGACCCGGATGACGCAGTTCGCGCTGCATATTTTCGGCGGCATCGACTTCCTGCATGTCGATGATTTCATCGAGTCCACTGATGCCGATTTCGAGTCCGCGCAAGGCTTTTTGCAGCGATTCCTGGAAGGTGCGGCCGATCGCCATCACCTCGCCGACCGATTTCATCTGCGTAGTCAGACGGTCGTCGGCCTGAGGAAATTTTTCGAACGTAAAGCGCGGCACCTTGGTGACCACATAATCGATCGTCGGCTCGAACGAGGCCGGGGTCTTGCCGCCGGTGATTTCGTTCTTCAGCTCATCGAGCGTATAGCCGACCGCGAGTTTCGCGGCAACCTTCGCGATCGGGAAGCCGGTCGCTTTCGAGGCCAGCGCGGACGAACGCGACACACGCGGATTCATTTCGATCACGACCATGCGGCCGTCTTTCGGATTGATCGCAACCTGCACGTTCGAGCCGCCGGTATCGACGCCGATTTCGCGGAGTACCGCCACCGAGACATTCCGCAGAATCTGATATTCCTTGTCGGTCAGGGTTTGCGCGGGCGCAACCGTGATCGAGTCGCCGGTGTGCACGCCCATCGGATCAAAGTTTTCGATCGAGCAGACGATGATGCAGTTGTCCTTCGAATCGCGCACGACCTCCATCTCGAACTCTTTCCAGCCGAGCACCGACTCCTCGATCAACAGTTCGTTGGTCGGCGACAGGTCCAGCCCGCGTTCGCAGATTTCGATGAATTCTTCGCGGTTATAGGCAATGCCGCCGCCGCTGCCGCCCATTGTGAACGACGGCCGGATGATCGTCGGATAGCCGACTTCCTGCTGCGCGGCCAGCGCTTCTTCGAGCGAATGTGCGGTCTTCGACTTGGCGACTTCGAAACCGATCTTGCGCATCGCCTGATTGAACAGCTCGCGGTCCTCGGCCTTGTTGATCGCCTCCTTGCTCGCGCCGATCATCTCGACGCCGTATTTTTCGAGCACGCCGTTCGCATCCAGGGCGAGCGCGCAGTTCAAGGCGGTCTGCCCGCCCATGGTCGGCAAAATTGCGTCCGGGCGCTCCTTTTCAATGATTTTCTCGACCGTTTGCCAGTCGATCGGCTCGATATAGATCGCATCGGCCATGTCCGGATCGGTCATGATAGTGGCCGGATTCGAATTGACCAGGATGACCCGGTAGCCTTCCTCGCGCAGCGCCTTGCAGGCCTGCGTGCCTGAATAATCGAATTCGCAGGCCTGGCCGATCACGATCGGGCCGGCACCGAGTAATAAGATCGATTTTATGTCGGTTCTTTTTGGCATGTTCTCAATTAAGGCTAAAGGCGAAAGGCAAAAAGCGAAAGGATGAGTTTATCCCCTGCCTTTAGCCTTCCGCCTGCAATTTATTTATTCATTAATTCGATGAAAGCGTCGAACAACGACTCGACATCGTGCGGACCCGGACTCGCTTCGGGATGGCCCTGGAAGCTGAACGCGGGGCAATCGGTGCGCGCGAGGCCTTGGAGGCTGCCATCGAACAGCGAATAGAAGGTCGGAACCACATGCGCAGGCAGACTGTCCTTATTGACCGCGAAACCGTGGTTCTGGCTGCTGATCATCACCCGTCCGGTCGCGGTTTCCTGCACCGGATGATTGGCGCCGTGGTGGCCGAATTTCATCTTCTCGGTTTTCGCGCCACTGGCCAGGGCCAACAACTGATGCCCGAGGCAAATGCCGAATACCGGCGTTTGGGTCGCGAGAATTTTTTGGATCGCTTCGATTGCGTAGGTGCAAGGCTCCGGATCGCCGGGGCCGTTCGACAGGAACACGCCGTCCGGGTTCATCGCCAGCACGGTTTCGGCAGGCGTCTCGGCCGGCACGACCGTGACCCGGCAGCCGCGATTGGCGAGCAGGCGCAAAATGTTGCGTTTGATGCCGAAGTCATAGGCGACCACATGCTTGGTCAGATTTTCGGCCTGGGTGTGCCCCTCGCCGAGTTGCCAGGTATTTTCGGTCCATTCGTAAGTCTCGGTTGCCGACACGACCTTCGCCAAATCCATGCCTTTCAAGCCCGGAAAGCCGTCGATCGCGGCTTTCGCGGTTTCGACATCGACCGTTTCGCCGGCGATGATCGCGCCGCGCTGCGCGCCCTTGTCACGAAGCAGTCGGGTCAGTTTGCGAGTGTCGATATCCGCAATCGCGACGACCTGATTGGCCTTAAGATATTGCTGCAAGGTCTGCTCGGAACGGAAGTTGCTGGCCAGCACCGGCAAATCCCGAATCACCAGACCACTCGCGAACACACGCGCAGACTCGTTGTCTTCGCTGTTACAGCCGGTATTGCCGATATGCGGATAGGTCAACGTCACGATTTGTTTGGCATAGGACGGGTCGCTCAGGATTTCCTGATAACCGGTCATCGCGGTATTGAATACGACTTCGCCTACCGAACAGCCGTCGACGCCGATCGACACGCCATGAAATACTGTTCCATCCTCCAAAACCAATAAAGCGGGTCTAGTCAAACACGTCACCTCTAAATGCACAAAACGGGATGAATCCGTACGAACGCATCCCGTTATAAAATTGAAATCGTGCCATTTTACTAAAAATATCAGGGATTGGTCATTAACAATTTTTTCTCCATAGGCAGTTTAAATTGCCTTTTAGCGGCAGTAACGCGATTACAATGCGCCCACCAACAACAACTAAATTATTGATTTTTATCGCTTTATGTGCGATTAGCCAACAAAATTCATACCGCCTGTGGACTCATTGTTCGTTACGCATTCGCGCTCTTTAATCGTTTGCGCTTGATGTGATCAGCATCATTTCGCTCGAATGGAATGCCTTGAATCCACCCAGCCAGCGAAGGAATTGAGTCGTCAAAACCCAACAACGCGCCGAAAGCAATTGAGGCGCGTCCGAAACGCGAGGCAAATTTTCCTCCCCCATTCTCACTCCTGCAACCCAGCAAATCGACTGAAGGTTGACAACGCACCTCCAGCTTGGGTCAAGCGGGAGGCGCGTGATGCCTTGGATCTTACCGAATCACTCCCGATTCATTCTATCTGGGCGTCGTTGCCGATGCAATATTCGAAAATGCCGATGGACCGCTGGCGTTTTCTGCCCGTACCCGGTACTTGTAACGAGTATTTCGAACCGCATTGGTGTCCTGATAATTAATATTCCCGGTAGAGCTGGCGTCGATTCTGGGCAAAATAATCAGGAGTGAAAGCGACGAAAAATTGCATTTACTCCCTGTGCATCGTTCGATCCTGAACTGTGTTTCGTTATTGGAGTTATCCGTCCAAGCAAGATTCACTTGGGTTTGGGAGACCGCAGCAGCAGAGAGATTACTTGGGGCTGCAGGCGAGCTCACTACCGCTGGCTGATAATTTACCGTGTTGTCAGTACTGGTCGCAGCCGCATTACCGTTTCCTGCGCCATCCTGAGCCACGCCGGACGCGATCGAAGCGATCACGGTGCCGGTTCGCGTCATTCCACTCGCCGCTACGTTATAAGTCGTACCACTTCCTGTCACCGTCGCCGTCGCCGCTCCTGCCGTTCCGCCAAGCACCACGTCGGCCGTAGCAAAGCCGCTGACCGGCTCGCTGAATACGACGGCGAAATTGATTGGCGAACTGCTGGTTGGGTCGCTTTGACCGGCCGCTTGATTGATCGTCACGGTCGGACTCGTGGTATCGTAGCTGATTACGTTGTCGGTGCTTGTCGATGCCGTATTGGCATTTCCACCACTGTCATGAGCCGCGCCAGCGTTGATCGAGGCGGTTACCGCGCCGCTCTGAGTCATTCCGCTCACCGCTACGTTGTAGGTAGTACCACTTCCTGTCACCGTCGCCGTCGTCGCACCGGCCGTGCCGGCGAGCGTCACATCGCCAGTAGCAAAGTCGCTGACGGGTTGACTGAAGACCACGGTAAAGTTGACCGAAGCGCTATTGCTTGGGTCGCTTTGACCGGCGGCTTGGTTGATCGTCACAGAAAGCTGAGGAGGAGCCGATGCGGCATTTTGTAATTCCACGAAGAAATCTGCTGGTTGAGAACCGTCATAATTTCCGTAGGCGTCGGTAGCTCGAAAAACTCTCAGCGTATAGGTGCCGACACCAAAACCTCCAGACGGGGGCTTTATGACATGCATTTCCTGCCGCCCCTCGGTCCCGTATAAATTCCCGGAGTAACTGCCAGTGCCGCAAGTTGGATCGGCTGAATAAGGAACAGGGCAAGCGCTCGTGTCGATGATAGTGCCGCCGGAACTAATCAGTTGCATATCAAGCTCAGGCCCCACGCTTGTTGATACGCAATCTTCGCCAAAAAAAGGCAGATTCTGCCAATCACAGGTCCAATCCCCTCCGATAATCATCGTGGCAGCAATCGGTAGATTCGGACTACTGAGTTCGAAAGGAAACAGCCATTCCTCATCACCATTCAGCGTATTATCGATATCAGGATCTAAATGACCCGTCAAATAGGTATGAGCGGAAAATCCCCATGATCCAGGTGAAAGACCTAGAACTTGCCGTATGGCACTATAGGCATCCATCTGGCCAGCACCCCAGTCATTATTTTTAGTCGGGGAGCCCCAGTGCCGGGCTGTTGTTTCAAGGATCGATTTTATTTCAGAGGGCGTCAGCGATGGATCGGCTTCCAGCATCAAGGCAACCACACCGGTCACAATGGGGGCCGAAAAGGAGGTACCGAACCGCCCGCTATACCCGTTTACGGTCCCACTATTCGCTGTAGTCACATTAGCGCCAGGGGCAACCAAGTCGGGTTTAATTATCCCATTCCATGTGGGCCCACGGCTTGAAAATGCCGCCAGCGCATCGCCGGCCTCTGTTTTATTGTAAGTGGCTCCAACTGTAATGGCTTTTAACGCTTCGCCCGGCGAGAAAACTTGATATTGCGCCGGCCCCGAATTTCCTGCCGCCGCAACGACAACTTTTGCAGCCCTGGAAGGATAAGCGCAGGTCGCTCCTCCAACAGACCAAGCCGGCTCCGCGACGCAATTGACCGCAAAAGTTAACGCGTTGGTTGAGGCAGTATTGGCCTCTACTTCGCCCAGACTCAAATTTAAAACTTTTACGGTAGGCAAACCGGCACACCATTCAACGCCTTTGATGACATCGCTATCAGAACCGGATCCACTCGAGTTTAAAACTTTGGCCGCAGCAACACCGGCATTACGGGCAACGCCGGCATAAGTTGCATTCGGATTACCATCGCCGGCCGCAGCCGATACCACGGCGGTTCCGTGACCTTGATCATCATAAGCCGCAGGCTCCCCGGAAGTTATCGCACTTCCGTCTGCAGCGACATTGCATCCTCCCGTGGTGGCATCACAAAATGCGAATACATGCTCGTTGGTTTGCTGATGCGCTGTGTCGACACCTGTATCTATGGCGCAAATACCAATACCGGCCCCGCTTAACGCAGGGCTCGCCAAACTGCTCGCCGCATTGATACCAAAATCGGATCTTACATCAGCTATGTAGGCTTTAACCGCAGCATCCTCTTGTATTTCAAAAACACGCGGAGCCGTTGAAAGCGCCCTAATTTGCGCTGTGGTCATTTTGGCGGCAAATCCGTGAAATAGCGAAAACTCGTGCTTCACCTGAAATGGGCCGACCAGTTTCTGGAAAGTCGTGGCCTTTTCAGGACCCTTTAACATGACAATCACATTGAGCATTTGGTCCGCTGGATATTTCGCCATTTTTTCCTGCAGCTGTTTGCTTATCCGCTCGTATTTTTTATCGACAACTGGGGAGGCGTTTGTGGGAGGGCGTGGCGTTGCCTCAGGCAACTCAGGACTCAAAGTTGCCGAACTTAGGCTTCCTGAACACAACGATAAAAACAAGAAAAACGGCATCAACCCTGAAACCTTATTTTTTAGCGAGCCCCAAACCCGCTTATTTGAGAAATTGATTTTGTTCATGTTGCTATCCTCTGTCTTAATTCACGTTAACCGCGCTCCAGGCGGCAGCGACTGTTGCTTTTTCAGCACTCTCCAAGCCGAAAAGATCCCCTGCCGCGGCAAGAGTCGCCGCACGCGCTCCCGCATAGTTCGTCGAGGAGGTCATATAGACGGTGAGCGCCCGGTACCAGATTCTCTGCGCTGCATCCCGACCAATCCCGGTCACTGATGAGCCATTGCAGGTGGGACTTGCCGGAATCGCTGCGCTGCCTTCGGCCAGCAGATAAAAGAAATGGTTAGCCACGCCAGAGGAGTAGTGGACATCGAGACTGCCTACCGAACTGCTCCAACAGCTTGCCGATCTGCCGTCGAGACTCGGATTGTGCATATAACGAAGCGCCTTGGTTCCGCTCTTATAAAGTTTTTCACCGATTAGATAGTCGGGCCTGTCTTGAGCATTATTCGCATAGTACTCCACCATCGTGCCGAAAATATCGGAAGTGGCTTCGTTCAATCCGCCCGATTCGCCTGAGTACGTCAGGTTAGCGGTGCGCGAGGTTACGCCGTGACTCATTTCATGTCCTGCGACATCCAGCGAATCGAAAGGATTAAACGTTGTCCCATCGCCGTCGCCATAGGTCATGCAAAAGCAGCCGTCGGACCAGAAGGCATTGTTATAGTTTCTTCCATAATGCACGCGGTTAAATGCCCCCTTTCCATCATTGGCGATGCCAGTTCGACCATGCACATTCTTGAAGTAGTCCCAAGTCATCGCCGTTCCGTATTGAGCATCGACGCCAACCGTCGCTCGGTCTGTAAGCAGGAAGTTACCCCATGCATTGTCTGCATCGGCGAAGAGACTACCGCTACCTCCTTGTTTGTTTTTCATATCGACGGTGTATTGGTTACCACGAGAAGGATCTCTCAGAGAATAACTGTTGGAGCTGCTGCTATAATCCGTTGTCACCGCGACGGTTCCATTAAAAAAACTATCCCCATTCCCGTCAGAGCTGCTAGTTTCAATATCATCCCAATGATCGAGTAGCTGCGGAGCATTGGCGCCGATAATGTAATGGACTTCCGCTGGCGTTCCATCATCCTTACTACCCAACACCTTGACATCCCAAGCAAGCACAGGATCTTCATCGCGTGTATAGACGACCAGTTTACTGATAGATGAGGCATTGCGAATGCCGGTCGCATCGAACTCCATCTCAGCCAAATCGATGGCATCGGTTTCGTCCACATGGGCCTGCGTATCGACATCGATAGCATGCTTGAGGGTGTGGGAGGCCGAGATAAAGGCGCCATTGCCTCGGGAATGCACAACGACGTCGCCTCCTATCACGTTGAGCCCTTTGTATGTACGGTCAAAACGCACATGTTGCCCGCCGTCCCTGTCCACTATGACATCACGAACGAAAAACTGATCGCCAGATGATTTTTCAACCGCCTGACCATGGGCCTTGATATGGCCTAGTGCGCGTTTTACCGGATCATGGTTGCTGACGGCCCAGGCTGCAGTAGCATATCCCGTTGTCAGGGTTATCATCATTGAGACAAATAATTTCTTGAGTTTCATAAGTAAATTCCTCAAATAAAATGATTGACTTAGCCTCGATCCCTGAAAATTTTTACTAAAACATTAAGTCATTACCCATACCGCCGATCCATCTCAAAACGTAAGGCACTATGCTTTGGTCTTTTTTGCACTCCAAGCGCAGTACTAGCCGTAACCTTCTTAATGCATTATTAAGCTACACCTATAGGCTATGAAAATATATGGTCCTTATGTACTACTCAATTGATACATCCCACCGCCTTCATCTCGGCATCATCCCAACCATTAATCATGACTAAGGCATTTCAAGATACTCATCAGGATTTGAGAGGAAACGCAAACCTAACAATCGTCATAAGCCTCTAAAATCCAAAACAGCTCAGCACGCTACACCGTGGAACAGGCGAGAAGACTTGCGAATGGAGATTGGATGGAGCGAGATAACCCTTCCCTGCTGAAGCCGTGGGCCGGGAATTTTACGAAGTTGGAGCGAGAGCGAAGTCAAATACGAGGCCATCCTGCACGGCGCCAAGTCATTGTGCTGGCATAGCAAAAAAGGGTAACTTCGTGGCGGACAGGACGTACGCGGGTCGCCGAAGGCGAGGCGAACAGCTTACTTTTCATTGCTGAAGCCGGCAGATATCTTTTCAGCATTCGCGAAAAATGCTAGCCAGAGATAAGAGATGTCAAATGCTTACCGTCTTAATACCGCGAAGAAGGCCAAGAGAAAGCAACGGGATTTTATATATGAGACGAACCACCTGCAGGTGGCTCGTCAGTGAATCCGCTTTGCGCAGTTCAGATAATCATACCTCCAGCTTTGCCGGAGGTGTTTGACTTGAGCTTGAAATAGTTAGCTTACCTTCCCATGGCACTGCTTATACTTCTTGCCTGAACCGCAAGGGCATAAATCATTCCGGCCGACCTTATCGCCGTAACGAACGAACGGCTGTGCAGCCAGTGGGTCGTTTTCAGCATCTTCAGGTTCCTGCTCGGCCGCATCCAGAGACGGCGCCTCGGCATGTTCGAAATGCAATTCCTTCGGCGCCTGCGCTTGTCTTTGTGCATCGATGGCTTCGACATCCTCTTCCTGTCTGACCTGCACCTTGCACAATATAGTGATCACTTCGTATTTGATGTGATCGAGCAGATGCGTGAACATTTCGAACGCTTCGCGCTTATATTCCTGCTTCGGATCTTTCTGCGCGTAGCCACGGAAATGAATGCCCTGACGCAGGTAGTCCATCGCCGCCAGATGCTCCTTCCAGCTGTTGTCCAGCACTTGCAACATCACCGATTTTTCGAAATGCTGCATGACGCCCTGGGTGATCTTCTTTTCCTTGTCCTTATGCGCCTGCTCCATCGCCTCGACGATGCGCGCGCGCAGCGACTCTTCCTGCAGTTTACGATCCTCGTCGAGCATTTTCCGAATCTGAACCTCGACATGGAATTCCTGCTGGATATGCTCCTCGAGCCCGGCGATATCCCATTGCTCTTCCATCGAACGCGGCGGGATGTATTGAGTGATCACATTGTTGATCACATCTTTCCGGATCGCGGTGATGATGTCTGAGATTTCTTCGGCCGCCATCAGCTCGTTGCGCTGCGAGTAAACGACTTTGCGTTGATCGTTCGCGACATCGTCGTAAGCCAGAATTTCCTTACGGATATCGAAGTTGCGCGCTTCGACCTTGCGCTGTGCGTTTTCGATCGCCCGGGTAACCCACGGATGCTCGATCGCTTCGCCGTTGCCCATGCCGAGCTTGGCCATCAAGGCCGCAACGCGGTCGGAAGCGAAGATACGCATCAGATCGTCTTCGAGCGCCAGATAGAAGCGCGTAGATCCCGGATCGCCCTGACGGCCGGAACGGCCTCTGAGCTGGTTGTCGATACGCCGCGATTCGTGGCGCTCCGAGCCGATCACATGCAGACCGCCGCTCGCAATCACCTCATTATGGCGATCCAGCCAGACGCCGCGCACATGCGCTTTTTCTTCGTCGGTCGCATCGGGGCCCAAGACTTTCAGCTCGGCGTCCAGATTGCCGCCGAGCACGATGTCGGTACCACGGCCCGCCATATTGGTCGCGATCGTAACCGCGCCGGGCTTGCCGGCCTGTTCGATGATGTGCGCTTCGCGTTCATGCTGCTTCGCATTCAACACTTCATGCGGAATGCCTTGTTGTTGCAACAAGGAGGAAAGCAGCTCCGAATTTTCGATCGAGGTGGTGCCGACCAGAACCGGCTGTTGGCGCTCGACACAGCGTTTGATGTCTTCGGCAACCGCCTGGTATTTTTCCGCGGCGGTCAAATAAACCAGATCGCCCATATCCTTGCGGATCAACGGCCGGTGGGTCGGAATCACGACCACTTCGAGTCCGTAAATTTTGTTCAGCTCGAACGCTTCGGTGTCGGCGGTGCCGGTCATACCGGAGAGCTTGTGGTAAAGCCGGAAATAGTTTTGGAAGGTGATCGACGCCAGCGTCTGGTTCTCGCTTTGGATCGGCACATGCTCCTTGGCCTCGACCGCCTGATGCAGGCCTTCGGACCAGCGCCGGCCCGGCATGATGCGGCCGGTGAATTCATCGACGATGATCACCTGATTGCTCTGCACGATGTAATGCACGTCCTTTTTAAACAGCACATGGGCGCGCAACGAGGCGCTCAGATAATGCATCAGACGGATATTCGAGGCGTCGTAAAGACTGCTGTCCTCGACCATCAGGCCGTGCTCGACCATCAGCCGTTCGACGCGCTCATGGCCTTCCTCGGTCAGATGCACCTGACGCGTTTTTTCATCGAGCGAAAAATCGCCGGGCTCACCTTCTTTTTCCTGTTTGGTCAGGAAAGGGATGATCGCATTGGCCTTCATATAGATTTCGGAGCTTTCTTCGGAAGGCCCGGAAATGATCAGCGGCGTCCGCGCCTCGTCGATCAGGATCGAATCGACCTCGTCGACGATCGCAAAATGCAGTTCGCGCTGGACTTTTTCTTCGAGACTGAACGCCATGTTGTCGCGCAGATAATCGAAGCCGAATTCGTTGTTGGTGCCGTAAGTGATGTCGCAGGAATACGAATGACGGCGGACGTCATAATCCATCTGGCTGATGATCACGCCGGTGGTCATGCCCAGGAATTCGTACAGCCGCCCCATCCATTCGGCGTCGCGGCGCGCCAGGTAATCGTTCACGGTGACCACATGCACGCCGCGTCCCGGCAATGCATTCAGGTAAGCCGCCAACGTCGCCATCAACGTCTTGCCTTCGCCGGTCTTCATTTCGGCGATCTTGCCGTCATGCAGGATCATGCCGCCGATCAACTGCACGTCGTAATGGCGCATGCCGAAGACCCGCGACGACGCTTCCCGAACCGTCGCGAAGGCTTCCGGAATCAGGTTGTCGAGCTTTTCGCCCTGTGCAAGCCGGTCGCGAAATTCCTGTGTTTTCGCCTTTAAATCTTGATCCGACAGTTTTTCATACTCAGAAGATAAATCATTGATCCTTTTGACCAACTTTCTTTTCTTTTTAATCAGCCTGTCGTTTCGGCTCCCTACAACAAATTTGACCAGCTTACCCAGCATGTTATTTCCGAAATTTAGTAATTGTGAATCAAAAACCCTGATTATAACCTTTTTGCCGTTTTTTTTATAGCAATGGGGATTACCCATCGGCAACGAAGGCGATCGGCTTGCGCTAAAAACAACTGCCGTAATCCAACAGCAGTTCCTCGCAATTGAAGAAGAGACGCGGATATTCGGCGCGGATGTACAGTTTCAAGGCGTACTCCAAAAACACGGCGACCGTGATGAAACGCGCGCCGGCGCCCTGCCAACGGAAGCGGGCATTCGGCGAACAGCGCCAGATCGACACCGTCCACCAGATGATCGGCAGCAGCAGGACAAAATGCACGTCATCCCAGCTCGACACGGTCAACTGTCCCGATTTGACCAGCCAATCCGCGCTGAACAACGCGGCATTCAACACCCCGAAGAACGGCCAAAATACGGTGCTTAGCCCCTGCCCGCCTACCCAGCACGAAAACAAATAATTATCGAAAGACAATGGCCGAAACGCGCCCTCCGGGGTAGGCGCCAGAACCCACACGATCACAAACAGCCCGGCCATGATAAACAAGGCCTCGGCCGGGCTCAATAAATTGATCTGATTGAACAGGATAGACAACGAATAAATAAACATGATGAACGTATGCAATGCCGCAATCAATCCGGCGCGTAATCCCAAATCAGCACTACCCGAACCGGTACCCGTATGTAATAATACTCCATTTAATTAAGCGGCACTTCGTTAAACCACGACAGCACGGGACATAGGCAATGGACGAAAACAAAAAGAAAGCGCTCGGCGCGGCATTGATGCAGATCGAGAAGCAGTTCGGCAAGGGCTCTGTGATGCGGATGGGTGATGTGGCGGCGTCTCGGGACATCGAGGTCGTTTCGACCGGCTCTTTGGGGCTGGACATTGCGCTTGGCTGCGGCGGCTTGCCGCGCGGACGGATCGTCGAAATCTACGGGCCGGAATCATCCGGCAAAACCACGCTGACCTTGCAGGTGATCGCCGAAGTGCAAAAACTCGGCGGCACGGCCGCGTTCGTCGATGCCGAACACGCGCTGGACCCGGGTTATGCCGAAAAAATCGGCGTGAATGTCGATGACCTCCTGGTTTCGCAGCCTGATACCGGCGAGCAGGCGCTCGAAATCACCGACATGCTGGTGCGCTCCGGCGCGGTGGACATCGTCGTGGTCGATTCGGTCGCGGCGCTGACGCCGAAGGCCGAGATCGAAGGCGACATGGGCGATTCGCACATGGGCCTGCAGGCGCGGCTGATGTCGCAGGCGTTGCGCAAACTGACCGCGAACATCAAGCGTTCGAATACGCTGGTAATCTTCATCAACCAGATCCGAATGAAGATCGGCGTGATGTTCGGCAACCCCGAAACCACGACCGGCGGCAACGCGCTGAAGTTTTACGCATCAGTACGGCTCGATATTCGCCGGATCGGCTCGGTCAAGAAGGGCGAAGAAATAATCGGCAACGAGACGCGCGTGAAGGTCGTCAAGAACAAGGTCGCGCCGCCGTTCAAGCAGGCCGAATTCGAGATTCTGTACGGCGAAGGCATTTCTTTCTTTGGCGAGTTAGTCGATCTCGGCGTCAATTTCGGGTTCATCCAGAAAGCCGGCTCCTGGTACAGCTACGGCGATGAAAAGATCGGCCAAGGCAAGGACAACGCGAAGCTGTATCTGAAAGAGCATCCGGACAAGGCCAGCGAAATCGAAGCGAAAATACGCGCGGAAGCCTTCGGCAAGACGCTGCCGGTTTCGGCTAAGCCCGAACTCGACGACGATTGAAGCCTGCGCTCTGACTTTACGTGGATCAGGCGGACGCCAAAATCAGGGCCGAATGCTTGCGCCTGTTGACCGGACGCGAGCACAGCCGAAAAGAATTGCTGCAAAAACTGGCCGTCAAAGGCTTTGCCAAGGAAAGCATCGAGCCGATCCTGGAAGAATTGAGCGCAGAGAACTGGCAAAGCGATGCGCGTTACGCGGAAAGCTATGCGCGTTCGCGGATCCTGAAAGGTTACGGCCCGACTTTTATCGCCTATGAACTGCGTCAACACGGCATCGATCTCGGCAAGACTCCCCTGTTTGATCTCGAAGCGCTCGCCGAATCGGTCGCCGGCGGCTGGATGGCGCTTTTGCAGCAGATTTATAGTAAGAAGTACGGCAACGGCCCGATTCCGAATCGGAATGAATGGGCGAAACGCAGCCGGTTTTTGTTACAGCGCGGCTTTACCAACGCAATGATTGCCGATTTATTGAAAAACACCTCGAACACTTTTTAGCCTTTTAACCGCATAACCTATGAAAAAGTTGACCAGCGCAGAACTGCGCTCCGCCTTCCTGGAATTTTTCCGCCAACGCGGACATACGATCGAGCCGTCCAGTTCGCTGATTCCCGGCAACGACCCTACCCTGTTGTTCACGAACGCCGGCATGGTGCAGTACAAGGATGTGTTTTTGGGACGCGAGCAACGCGACTTTACCCGCGCGGCGACCAGCCAGCGCTGCGTGCGCGCCGGCGGCAAGCATAACGACCTGGAGAACGTCGGCTATACCGCAAGGCATCATACCTTTTTCGAAATGCTCGGCAACTTCAGCTTCGGCGATTATTTCAAGAAGGATGCGATTCATTTCGCCTGGGAATTCTTGACCCAGGAAATGGAGATCCCGCCGCAAAAATTATGGGTGACCGTATTCGAAGAAGACAGCGAAGCCGAAAGCATCTGGCTGAACGATGTCGGCGTCGACCCTAAGCGCTTTTCCCGCATCGGCGCGAAAGACAATTTCTGGTCGATGGGCGACACCGGCCCCTGCGGCCCGTGCAGCGAAATCTTCTACGACCACGGCGAATCGATTCCGGGCGGCCCTCCGGGCTCTCCCGATGAGGAAGGCGACCGCTACATCGAGATCTGGAACCTGGTATTCATGCAGTACGACCGCGCCGCCGACGGCACCCTGACGTCGCTGCCGAAGCCTTCGGTCGATACCGGCATGGGGCTGGAACGGATCGCGGCGGTCTCGCAAGGCGTGCACAGCAATTACGAAATCGATCTGTTCCAGAAACTGCTGAAGGCGGCAGCAAAACTGGCCGGCATCGACGACTTGAACCAAAGCTCGCTACGGGTGATCGCGGACCATATCCGCTCCTGCGCGTTCCTGATTACCGACGGCGTGCTGCCTTCGAACGAAGGCCGCGGCTATGTGCTGCGCCGGATCATCCGCCGCGCGATTCGTCACGGCTACCGGCTCGGCATTCACGACATCTTCTTCTATCAACTGGTCGCGCCGCTGGTCGAGGCGATGGGCGATGCCTACCCTGAGTTGAAAAACTCGCAGGCGCAGGTCGAAAGAATCCTGAAAAAAGAGGAAGAACGCTTCGCCGAAACGCTCGGACAAGGCATGAAGATACTCGAAGCCTGCGTCGCCAAGCTCGAAGGCAAGGTAATCCCGGGCGACACCGTGTTCCAGCTTTACGACACCTACGGCTTCCCGGTCGATCTGACCGCCGATTTCGCGCGCGAACACGACTTGTCAGTCGATCATGAAGGCTTTGAAGCGGCGATGACCGCGCAACGCGATCGCGCACGGTCGGCCAGCCATTTCGGAAGCGACTACGACCAGGACATCAAGCTCGATGTCGAAACCGAATTTACCGGTTACGACCATCTCGCCGATCAATCTCATATTGTCGCCTTGTACGCCCAGGGCCAGCCTGTCGAAACCTTGCAGGCCGGCCAGGAAGGCGTGATCGTGCTCGACAAGACGCCGTTTTACGCCGAATCCGGCGGACAAGTCGGCGACAAGGGCAGAATTACCGTGAACGGCGCGGTATTCGAAGTGACCGACACCCAAAAACAGGGCGGCAATCTGTTCCTGCACAAGGGCAAAGTCATCTCCGGCGCATTCACCCAAAACCTGGACTGCGCGGCCCATGTCGATGCGAATGAACGCAAAGCGACCGAGTTGAATCACTCCGCGACACATATCCTGCATGCGGCTCTGCGTCAGATTCTGGGCGACCATGTCGCGCAGAAAGGCTCGCTGGTTAATCCCGAGCGCCTGCGTTTCGACTTCTCGCATTTCGAGCCGGTCACGACCGAGGAAATCGCCGAGCTGGAACGGATCGTGAACGAACAAATCCGCCTGAATACGCCGGTCACCGCCGACATCATGGCGAAGGACGATGCGGTCAAGGCCGGCGCGATGGCGCTGTTCGGCGAAAAATACGGCGCGGAAGTGCGCGTGTTGAAAATCGGCGATTTTTCGACCGAGCTTTGCGGCGGTACCCACGTCGAGCGCGCCGGCGACATCGGCTGCTTCAAGATCATCGGCGAAACCGGCGTCGCGGCCGGCGTCCGCCGTATCGAGGCGGTCACCGGTCAAGGCTGCATCGACTGGATCGCGAGCCGCGACAAGGCGCTCGCGTCGATTTCCGGATTATTGAAGAGCTCGCCCGACAAAGCGGCCGAAAAGGTCGAACAATTGCTCGAAAAGACCCGCTCTCTGGAAAAACAGCTTGAGCGTCTGAACGCCAAACTGGCCAGTTCGGCCGGCGACGAACTCAGTTCCGGCGCGATCGAAGTCAACGGCATCAAGGTGCTGGCGGTCAAGCTCGACGGCGTTGATCCGAAATCGCTGCGCGATCTGGTCGACCAATTGAAAAACAAGCTCGGCAGTTCAGCGATCGTGCTCGCGACCGTCGAAGGCGACAAGGTCAGCCTGATCGCGGGCGTCTCGAAGGATCAGGTCGGACGCGTCAAGGCCGGCGATCTGGTCAATTTCGTCGCGACCCAGGTCGGCGGCAAAGGCGGCGGCCGCCCCGACATGGCGCAGGCGGGCGGCAACGATCCGACCGGATTGGCCAAGGCCCTGGCCGGGGTTCCGGCCTGGGTGCAAGAGCAGACGGCAGGTTGATACAGGCGGGCGGCGATTTTCCGCCCACCGGAACGGCATGGAAGTTCAATCATGATGCGTGATGATATTATCGATACATTGCAGTATATTTCTGCGTGAGCAACTAACACACCTAAGAGATTTTAAAACATGCCAATCTCCATTGATCTCAATTCAGAAACCGAACGGCGGCTTGATTTTTTGGTGACGCAAACCGGGCGTTCAAAAGCGGATTATTTGCGGGAAATTATTGAAAACGGCCTTGATGATCTGGAAGATTATTATCTGGCAGCGGAAGTGCTGGAAAAGGTGAGGAGCGGTGCGGAAAAAGTCCATTCGGCCAGCGACATAAGGAAAGAACTTGGTTTGGGTGATTAGCTACGCCGATTCAGCGAAGCAACAACTCCGCAAGCTGGACAAACAGGCCGCAAAAGCCATTCTCGATTATTTGGAACAGCGTGTTGCCAATATGGATAATCCACGCAGTTCCGGCAAGGCATTGACGGGGCCTTTAGGCGGTTTATGGCGTTACCGCGTCATGGATTATCGGATCATTTGCGAGATACAAGACAGCGAATTACGTATTCTTGTCTTGACGGTTGGCAATAGAAAAAGCGTTTATAAATCAAAATAACATTAAACAGGTAAAAAATGGCACTGTATGTGTTTAAATTCGGCGGCACCTCGGTCGGCTCGGTCGAGCGGATCAAGGCCGTTGCCGAAAAGGTAAAAAAATCGCACGACCAGGGCGATCAGATCGTCGTCGTGGTATCGGCGATGAGCGGCGAAACCAATCGCCTGATCGGACTGGCGAAGGACATTCAGCAGCAGCCGAATGAGCGCGAGCTCGACATGCTGGTCTCGACCGGAGAACAGGTCACCGTCGCCCTGCTCGCAATGGCGCTCGAAGAAGTCGGCTGCCCCGCGTTTTCATTCACCGGCGGCCAGGTCAAAATTCTAACCGACAGCAGCCATACCAAGGCGCGGATTCGCGACATCGACGACAGCCGGATGCGGGCAAAGTTGAATCAGGGCAAGGTCGTCGTGGTCGCAGGATTCCAGGGCGTCGATGAAGAGGACAACATCACGACCCTGGGCCGAGGCGGCTCCGACACCACCGCAGTCGCCCTGGCGGCGGCGTTGAAAGCCGACGAATGCCTGATCTATACCGATGTCGACGGCGTGTACACGACCGACCCTCGCGTCGAACCGAAGGCGCGCCGGCTTGAGCGGATCACCTTCGAAGAGATGCTCGAAATGGCCAGCCTCGGCTCGAAAGTGTTGCAGATTCGTTCGGTCGAGTTCGCCGGCAAGTATAACGTGGCATTACGCGTATTATCATCATTTACAGAAGGTAACGGCACGCTGATTACCTATGAGGACACACAAATGGAAAGCGCATTGATTTCAGGCATCGCCTTCAACCGGGACGAAGCGAAACTCACGATCACCGGGGTACCGGACAAGCCGGGCGTCGCCTCCAAAATCCTCGGCCCGATCGCCGATCTGAATATCGAAATCGACATGATCGTGCAGAACATCGCCGAAGACGAAACGACCGATTTCACCTTCACCGTGCACCGGAACGATTTTCAGCGCGCGAAGGCCTCGCTCGAAAAAACCTGCGCGGAACTCGGCGCGAAAAAAGTCACCGCCGATGACAATATCGTCAAGATTTCGATCGTCGGCGTCGGCATGCGCTCGCACGCGGGCATCGCGAACACGATGTTCCAGACGCTGGCGGCCGAAGGCATCAACATCAAGATGATCTCGACCTCCGAAATCAAGATCTCGGTCGTCGTCGACGAGAAATATCTGGAACTGGCGGTCCGGGCGCTGCACGCGGCGTTCAAGCTGGATCAGGCGGCGTAAGTCAGAGTGTTATTCCGGCTCCGTTTCACCATGAAGCGGAGCCGTTATTTATTGGGTGTCGGCCTTTGATTTCCGAATGTCCATCGATTTGGAACACCCATGCCTCGGAAATTTCTTGATATTTTCATCAAGGCGTGCTGTCAGCCATGTTCGCAACCGGGGCCGCGATGAAAAATCAGTTCCTCGACCGGCACGCCGCCGAGCAAATGCTGCTCTATGATGCGGTCGAGATTGACGGCGGTCACATGGTAATACCAAATGCCGTCCGGTTGGACGCAGACGATCGGCCCGGCCTTACAGGTGGCAAAACAGGTGGTGCGTGTGCGCTTGACCCGCAACGCCCCCTGATCCAGTCCCGCCGCCTTGAATTTTGCTCCCAGGCTGTCGAACAGCGCTTGCGATTCGCCGTCTTGCGTGCAGCGCGGGCCGGTACAGACCAGCAGATGGCGTTTGTAATCGCCCATTTTGGGTTTTTCCGGTAACGGCATGTCATTCATCGCGGGTAATCTCCTCGGATTCGTTATCTGTAACACCACTATCGAGCGCTTGACCGTACTGTTCAAAGGCTTGCTGGAAACTGTCGAGCGCGCATTGGTCGAAGCGATCGCCCGATTTAACCAGCAACAGCGAACAGATCCATGCGCCGCAGGCGTCGATAAAATACAGGCCGCACTGTTGGCCGGCCTGACTGAAAAACCAGGCGCTGGCGATGCGGCCGGTATCGACATGCAAATGACAATGCTCGCCGGCCAGATTCAGCCATGAGCCTTTGCGGGTAAAATCTTTTGCTTCCAGCAGCACTTCGGCGATGGCCGCGTCACTGCGCACCACGGCCCTGAGCCTGCCCCAGTCCCTGGCTGCTGTCAGCACCCTATCCAGATGCTCGGCCGCGATCAGCCGGGCCTGCATGTTGCCCGCGGTGTCATCGGGCCGGGCTTCGGCAATGGCCGCCAGCAATTCGCCCGGAGGCGCGTCGAAATGGGCACCGGCTTCGCGCAGAGTGACCGCCGGATTTTCCCGCAAATGACGACGCACACAGGCATGCCAACCGTTCAGGCCCATCGCCAGCGAACGCCCGGCCTGTTCCCCGTTTTTGGCTTCGCGGGTTAATGTATCGTATTTGTTGGCATAGCCGCGCGGCGTGACCATCAAACCTTCGCGGACGAAGGTGCTGCTGTTGCCGATCAATACCGTACACAGCATGCCGATCTCGCAATCGGCCATCTGCGCCAGCGTAGTCATTTGAATGGCCTGCCGGCGGCGGTAACCCGATTTGACGATCGCCACCGGCGTATCCGGCGAGCGGTGCAATAGCATAATCCGTTGCGCCTCGACGATCTGCCGGGTGCGGCGGCCGCTTTTGGGGTTATACAGCGCGACGACGAAATCGGCACGCGCCGCCGCTTCCAGGCGGCGGGCGATGACCGGCCAGGGCGTCAGCAAATCCGACAGCGAAATCGAACAAAAATCGTGGGTCAGCGGTGCGCCGACCAGCGCCGCACAGGCATTCAACGCCGTTGCGCCGGGAATCACTTCGACGGTGATCTCACTGCTCGGCGTCCAACCGGCCTGGAACAGCACTTCGTAAGTGGGGCCCGCCATGCCGTAAATGCCGATGTCGCCCGACGAAATCAGCGCCACGGTTTTGCCTTGCCGCGCCTGCTCGTACGCTTCGACGCTGCGATCGATTTCCTCGGTCATGCCCTTGCGGATCACTTCCTTGCCGTCGAGCAGTTCCTGCACCAGTTTGATATAGGTGGAATAACCGATGACCACATCCGCCTCGGCGATGGCGGCGCGGGCGCGATGGCTCATGTGTTCCGGAGCGCCGGGACCGAAGCCGACCAACAGAATTTTGCCTTTTTTCATTTAACCCTTTCTGATGCTTGCAATCGAAACCGTGGCGTTTTTGCCGTCTGCGCCGCGGTATTTGTGTTTCTCCAGCAGCAACGCCTGCATCGTCGCATTGGCCGCCAGCAACGCGGCAGCCTCGGCAACCGCCGGCGTTCCCATGTATTTGCGCACGGTTTCCGACGGATTCGGCACCGGCACTTGCGTCAATCGTTCGGCGCTATAAAAATGCAAGGGCCAGCCGTGGTCGGCAGCCAGCTGCAGTATCGCCGCTTCGTCGTTTTTTTTGTCGATGGTCGCTATGCCGGCAACGGCGGATAGGTCGAGACCGGCCGAGGCCAAAGCCTGATCGACGGCGGCTTGTATTGTGGACAAGGAGGTATCGCGGTCGCACCCCAGGCCCAGCATCACGACCATCAATCTTGTCCTGCCGGCGGGCGATACACCACCAAGCGTTCGGCGAGATCGTCCCAACAGGCCTGAGCGATGTCGCGTCGGGTGACCCACAACACGGCGCGGTAGCGGTCAAGATCGACATCCTCGAAACGTTCGAACAGATGAATATTGCCCGGCAGCGGTGTCGGCCGAGTCCACCAGTTAAGCGCGCCGGCTTCCTGCACGAAAGCGATCGGTTCTTCGTTGACCACATGCGCCGAGACGCGGGTGATGTTGATTTTTGGCGCCTCGACCTGCCAGCCCAACTCCCGGCCCAAAATGTCTACCGGAATGGTCTTGCCGACATCGGAGGCCGTAGTCAGCACCGCTTGCGCCTCCAGCAAGTCGGCCAGGTGTTCGGCAAAGGCATTGGCACCGCCGACATGACCGGACAGCACCGGAATCACATAACGCCCGGCATCGTCGATGACCACCACGCCGGGATCTTCGTCCTTGGATTTGAGATGCGGCGCGATCAGCCGCACCACCGCGCCCAGCGAGATGAACATCACCACTTGGTCGTAGCGTGCAAACAGCATGCCGATATTCGCGCTCAATGCGCCGGGCAACACCTCGATCGGGTTGGCGATGGCCGGCAAGCCGGCGGCGAATTTTTCCGAGACCGCCAGATGCGCGTCGGGCAGTTTTGCGGCCAACTGCAAGGCTTGCGACAGGCCGTGTTTGGTGATCGCGACCAGCACGACGCGGGGTTCTTGTATTGCATTCATGTTTATTCCGGATTCGATGTTTTTTTGCGGCAGCCGCGAATGATGTCGCCGCGCTGGCGGTGCGGATTGCGAATCAGCAGTAATGACAGGTAGTTGACCTTTTCGCCGCGCAAGCGCTCGACATCGCGTTCCACGCGCTCTTCCGGCGTGCCGGCTTTTTCGATAAATGCGGCCTGAGACAACAAATCGCGGCGTTGCAGCAGCTCGATAATGTCGTCCAGCAACGGTTTGACTTTCAGTAACACCAGGGTGTCGAAATCGTTCAGCAGACGTTCGACCATGTCGATTCCGTAACTCGCGGGCACGATCGCGACGGTCTCGTCGGTGTCTGCCAGCGGCATCGCCACCCGCGCGGCAGCCGCGTTGTACGAGGGCACGCCAGGGATGGTTTCGATGCCTACTGCGGCATCCAAGGCCTGTACGGTGCGGGCCAGATGACCGAAAGTCGAATAGGTGGAGGCATCGCCCTCGACCAGAAACACCACATCCCGGCCGCTGTGCAGTTGTGCCAGCACGGTTTCGGCTGCGCGCAGCCAGTAACCGGCCAGAATCTCGGCATCGTGGGTCATTGGAAAAATCAGCGGCGTGTGTTCTGCCGGCAGCGGCAGACCGCCCCGCAAGGCGATTTGCAGCGCATGGCTTTCGGCATGCTTGCGCCGGACCGGATAAGCCCAGTGGCAATCGTTACGCTGCAGCAATTCCCAGGCGCGCCGGGTGATCAGGCCCGGATCGCCGGGACCGAGCGAGACGCCGAACAGGCGGCCGTTACTTTGAGTCATGGGTGTCTTCCGTATTTTTTTCGCTACCGGGTTGCGCAGCCACGATCCAGATCGGGTTTTCCGCCTGTAGCCGGTGCATGTCCAGTATCGGTTTGCTGCGGGCGGCTTGCAGTTGCAAGACATCCCAATCGGCTCCGGCGGCTTTTAGCGCTTCCACCGCCGCGGCGAGATTTTCGATCGTCGCAAAGTTCATCACCAAATGGCCGCCATCGCGCAAGCGTTGCAGGCAGAGCGCAATCAGTTCGCGCAACTCGCCGCCGGAACCGCCGATGAATACCGCGTCGGGGTCGGGCCAGGTTTCGAGACCGTCCGGCGCACGGCCGTGGCGCAGGCTGTAATTGCTGACCCGCAAACTGGCGCGGTTGGCGAGCGCGATGGCGGTATCGTCGGCGTTTTTTTCGATCGCGTAGACATGGCCTCGCGCGCACAGCCGCGCCGCTTCCAGACCCACCGAGCCGGAACCGGCGCCGATGTCCCAGACGATGCTGTCAGGCTTGAGCGCCATCCGCGCCAGCGATACCGCGCGCACTTCGCGTTTGGTAATCAGGCCTTTGTCGGGTTTACGCTGTTGAAAGCGCGCATCCGGCAGGCCAAACAGCGCTTCATCCATGTCACGTTTTTCCCGAATCAAAACGATATTCGGATCGGCAAAACGGCGGCCGGCGGCTTCATCGACGGATAGCCAACCGGAAATGTGTTCGTCCGCTTGCAGCAGCCGGGCGGCCACCGCGATGTCATAATGCGCGGCCGGCGCTTCCTGTTGCAGCATGCGGGCGATACGGTCCGGCGTGTTGTCCGGGCTGGTCAACACCGCCGTCAGCGGCGATTGCCGCAGCAATTGCAGCAACTCGTACAAGCCATGTTGGGCATCGGCGCCGGGGGTCCATTCGCCGGCATCGCGGCTGTGCACCGAACCGATGCGCACAGACTGCCACGGCTGTCCCAGTCGGGCGCAGGCCAGTTGCAGCATCGACAGGTTGGGCAGGACTTCCACGTTGCCGTGGCCGAGTTTACCGATCAGGAAGCCGGCGATGCCGTGACACAGCGGGTCGCCGGTAGCCAGAACCACGACTTTTTTTCCTGCGCTTTGCGCGTCGCTGATCCAGGCCGGCACCCGGCTCAACTGGCCGGTCAACTCGTGACATTCGGCGCCCGGCGCAATCGCATCGGCCAGCAAGGCCAGCAGCCGCTGGCCGCCGATCACAACCTCGGCGCTGTTCAGATGCGTCAAGGCTTCGGCCGTCAGGCTGCGGCTGCCGCTATCGAGTACGCCGATGATCCGGCAGGGCTCTGTCATCTCATACCTCTCCGGCCGCTTCGACCAGCTTGTTGCCATCGAAATCGCACATCAATACCCGTAAATGAAATTGGCCGGCATAACGGCCGTGCAAGGTTCGGATGACGCGTTCGCCCAATGCCCGATAAAACGGATCGATCAGGCCCAGTTCCTCCATCCGCTCGCTGGCATAGCGCGCCATTTCCGAATGGCGGATGTCGTTGCAGACCTCGGACGGAGCGCCGATGTCGGCGGCAATCTCCGCCAGCAAATCGGTATCGACCGCGCTGCGATTGGCATGAGTGATGGTCTCGCCTTGCGCAATCTTGGTCAGTTTGCCGACCATGCCGCCAATCACGACTTCACGTATGCCGCACTTGACCACCGTATCCAGTGCGTATTTCAAGAAGTCGCCCATTTGCACGAAGCAGGCCGGCGCGAGCTCCGGCAATTCGCGCATCGTGAATTTTTCGGTGCGGCCGCCGGTGGTCAGCACCACGATCGGCTGGCCCTGATTGGCCGCGACTTCGACGCCCTGAATCACACTGGCGCGAAACGCCGCGGTCGAATAAGGATGCACGACGCCGGTGGTGCCCAGGATCGAAATTCCGCCGACGATACCCAGCCGGTAATTGAGGGTTTTTTTGGCCATGTCCTCGCCGCCCGGCACCGAAATCGTCACTTCCAGGCCGCACTGTTCCAACAACTGCGCGGCGGCGGCACGGATATTGGCTTCGATATTGCGGCGCGGCACCGGGTTGATTGCCGGCCCGCCGACTTCGAGTCCAAGGCCTTGCATCGTGACCGTGCCGACGCCGGCGCCGCCCTTCAATATCACGGCCCCGGGCGCATCCGGCAGCAGACGGACATCGGCGGTCAACGGCGCCTTGTCGGTCACATCCGGGTCGTCGCCGGCATCCTTGATCACCACGGCATGCGCGTTTAGGCCGTCGCAATGCGCATCGCTCACGGCAAACCGCGCCTGTTGGCCGTTCGGCAACTCGCAATCGACCGCTTCCGGCACCGCGCCAGTCACCAGACCCAATACCGCCGCCCGCGCCGCCGCGGCCGAACAGGCGCCGGTGGTGTAGCCTTTGCGGGTGCCTTTGGCTTTTTTTTCCACGCTGCCTGTCAGTCCCGCGCCGATTGTTGCGCTTCGGCCAAGGCCAGCAAGGCATGGATGGCCGCCACCACGAGCGTCGAGCCGCCTTTGCGGCCATCGATCACGATCCAGGGGATGGTGGCGATTTCACTGAGCAGCGCCTTCGATTCTGCCGCCGAGACGAAACCGACCGGCATGCCGATCACCAGGGACGGCCGCAGATCGTCCTCTTGCACCATGCGCACCACTTCCAGTAACGCAGTCGGCGCGTTGCCGATCGCAACGATGCCGCCGTCGAGCAGATTCAACCGTTGCGCCTTGCGCATCGCCTGTACCGCGCGCGTGCTGTTTTCCGCTTTGGCCTGGGCGATCACATCGTCATCGGCGATAAACTGATGGGTGCCTACGCCAAAATGATTCAGCCGCGGCTTGGACAGGCCGACGCAAATCATTTCCACGTCGGCGACTATTGCCGCACCATGCAGCAGGGCCTGCACGCCGGCAGCGACCGCGCCGGGCGAGAACCGGGTCAGGCCGTTGAATTCGAAATCCGCCGTGGCGTGGATCATCCGCCGCACCACCTGCCATTCATCGGCCTGATAGGAGTGCGGACCGGCTTCGGCATCGACGATCGCAAAGGAATCGTGCTCGATGCGGCGGCCGGCGTCGGTGAGTTGTTCGGTGATGGTGTTGTGATTCATGCTACGGCCTCAGGCATGATGGTGAGGACCCAGGCCATGATCGGCGGCGAATTCACGGTATTTGCAGCCATCGCATTCCATCATCACCGGCTGGCTGTTGGCCGTGGCTTCTTGTATGCGCTGTTCCAGTAAGCGGTAGATCTCGTCCTCAAAACCCAGATACGGGCCGAGGACGAAGTGGACATGCGGATACTGGCTCTGCAAACGCGTCACCTGGCGGCGAATGCGTTCGATCAGGGTGCCGGTGAACAAATAAAACGGCAGCACCATGATTTGCCGCATCTCCAGTTTGATCTGACGCTGCACCACCGACTCCAGACGCGGATGGGTGATGCCGGTAAAAGCGATGTCCACCAAATCGTGATCGGTTTCTTCGTACAGCCACCGCGCCATTTTGGCGACTTCCCCGTTGGCAACCCGATCGGATGAACCGCGCCCCAACACGATCACGCCGGTATTGCGCGGGTCGGGCACATCCAGTGTGTGCATCGCTTTACGCAAATTGCGCTGCAGGATGGTCAGGATTTCCTCGCAACTGCCGAGATGGCGACAATAGACAAACTCCACATGCGGATGGCGCAGCCGGGCATGTTCGATATACTCGGGGATTTCCATCTTGACGTGGCCGGCGGCGTTGAGGATCAACGGCACCACGACGACCTGGCCGCCGTGACGTGCGGCGAGATCCAGGCCGTCGTCGAGCAGCACATCGGCAAATTCAATAAAACAGACTTCGATGCGGCGTTGCGGTTCGCGGGCGCGCCACTGCTCGGCAAACGCCTGAATTTCCAGATTGCCGGAGACTTCACGCGAGCCGTGGCCGACCAGCAGGATGGTTTGTGCTTGCATGTTTGGATTCATGGTTTGCTCGCTTTACGAAAACGATGCGAAAACCCGGCATCGTAGAGTTTGGAATGCCGGATCTCAGGCCAATACCGGGCGCCTAACGCCGGGCTGGCGATGATCATCGCCTGACTGTTGATTTTTTCCGCCCGGCAGCGGTCTCGAATATCTTGCAAGGTGCCGCGCACGATTTTTTCCTCGCCGGGCCAGCTGGCTTTTTGCACGACCAGAATCGGCGCATCCGCCGGCCAGCCGGCCGCCAGCAAGGCTTTTTGCACATGGGCCAGCAAGGTAATCGACAGGAAAATGCATAGCGTGGTGCGATGGGCGGCCAAAGCTTCCAGTTCTTCGCCGGGCGGCATTGGCGTGCGCCCCGAGACACGGGTCAAAATCACGGTTTGCGTGACTTCCGGCAGCGTCAGCGTTTCGCCGGCCGCCGCGGCGGAAGCCAGTGCCGAGGAAACTCCCGGCACGACAGCCCAATCGATGCCGGCCTGATCCAGCGGTCTGACCATTTCGGTCAATGCGCCGTAAAGCCCGGGATCGCCGGTTTGCAGACGCACAACGGTGTCATGCTGACGGGCCTGATCGATCAGCCAGGCGGTGATGTCATCCAGCGTCATGTCTTTTGAATCGCGAACCCGGCTGCCAGCCGGTGCGTACAGCGTTGCGGCCTGATTGACCAGGGATCCTGCATACAGCACCGCGCCGGCTTGTGCCAGTAAGCGCTGTCCCTTGACGGTAATCAGTTCGGGATCGCCGGGGCCGGCGCCGACAAACCAGACTTTAGCCATGCCGATTCTCCGGCGATGCCAGGCCTTGGTTTTCATCACCCACACCGAAACGGATGGCCAAAGCCGCCGACACGCTGCCCAATACCAGCCAGAACACAAGATTGCTGAGCGCTGACGCCTGGATGAATTGAACTTGCAATGCCTCAGGTGCCAGACTTTCTGCCATCGCCGGCTGCGGTGCGCCGAGCAGATGGGGACTCAGCAACAGCAAACCGCCTGCCAGTCTCGGCATGGGTTTGCTTTGCAGAAACAGCAAGCCCAGCCCGATTGCCGTGACGCAGACCGTACCCAGCCACCAATATTGTCGAGCCAGCAGGTCGGCGGCCGTCGTGCCGGGCAATTCCGGCGGCAGACCTAAACTTGGCGCCGCGAAAAACACCGCATAACCGGCCAATCCCCAGCCGAACCCGATAACCCAGCCAGGCGGCCGCCGCAAACAATAGGCGCCGGTCAACATCGATGCAAAACCGATGGCCATGACCACGTTGCTGCTGATTGTCGCCAGGGTTCTTTGCCAGCCGTCTTCGGGCTGCCAGGCCTGCTGCGGATGCTCGTGCCCGGCGGTAGCGTCGGCGATGTGGGTATGTGCTAGCGATTCCGCCGCGGTTTCATAAGTTTCGGCTTCGAGGATCAGCGGTGTCACCCACAGAATTTGCATCAGCGCCAGCAAAAGGGCGGCCACTATCCCCGAAATTCCGGCGGACAAAATAATGCGCGGGAGGAGCATGCCGGCCATCAATGGCAGGGAAAGCCGGTGGCGTGGCGGGTGTCGTGGGTGGCGTTGTGCACCTCGGTTAGCGGCGCAAAACCTACGGCCAGTACCAGAGTAGCGCCCAATAGGAGCATGGCCATGCCGGTCAAGACCCGCGCATCGAGCGCGTTAGCCAACGTTGGGAGTGGGGATTGGATAAACATGACAGTCTCCTCGATTCAAAATGGATTTCGGGAGCAGACTGGATTAGAGAATACGCGTACAGAGACGGATGTAGGATGTCTCCGGCCTGCGCTCTCCCTCCGAGAGTCAGCAACCATACAGTCGAATCAGGCCGGTCTTCTGGCTCACCTTCATCTGAATTCGCCCACCTTCCCACGCGAAACGCGCAGTGGCATCAAGACGATTCATCAGGCTTACAGCAGCGGGGGCTGCGCCGGAGTAGATGGAAAAAATAACCATCGCACCGGACTTCCCGTTTAACTCTGGCACAGAGAACACGCACCAAAGCACCTAATCGGCGGCGAGTATAATTCATCCGAGGTAGCTATGGCGATTCTTTTCTGCCAAAAACGCCGAATTTCTACGTTCCTGCGCATTGGCGGGGTCGCCGAATTGGCCGTCAGGAAAGGATTAGAAGACGTCCGGGGCTCATGGGGTGAATGGCGCCGAGGGGCGTTTTTATCTCTGGGGTGGCCTGCGAAATCCGGCCGATTGTGGAAGTCGGGTAAGGTATACACCAAAACCGACAAAGAACAGTGCAAAATAGCCTTTACGATCAGAGTTTCTTCACTTCCATTGGGGTAGCGTTCAAAGCGGCAGCAGACGATACCTCGGAGAATCTTGTCAAAAGAAGTTCCCTCGTCTTATGCATCCACTCAAGGGCCACTTGCGCCTCCTTGCGTAATTTGAACGGCCCATGAAATGCGGCGTGATCGTTAAATCGCCGTGCCCGAATGTGTTCCGGCCAGTTGACGACATAATAGCCGGGGGCCAAGGTCTGGCCATGGTTGGTGCAATACTTTCGCTGATAAGATTCCGCATCGACGAGCCAGAAATCACGTATGACTGCGACAATCTCGAAAATATCATAATCCGCATCCATTGAGTTGTTACCCTTGTAATAGAATGAATCAAAACCGGATGCATCCTATATAGGATGATCCCCACCACAGGAAAGAAACTCGTCTTCCCCGCCTACCAAGAAGTGCATTCGATCTTAACGAATAACCCGCTCCTGTTTTAGCAAGTTTGAGTCGAGCGAGCATCGCCAGTGGGATAAATTAAACCGTATATCAGTGAGCGATAAAATACGTGCGAGCACGTACATAAGGACACTTATTCAATACCAGCGGAGTACGGTGCATTCATACATTTGCCGGTTCACGAGCGAGAGGGTGAAAGCCTAATTTTAGCAATTAAGCTTAATTATCTCGGCGCAAGCAATTTATAGCCAAAATAGCAAGATCCGGGGACTCGAGTCAGAGTGGAAGATGGCTGGCTTCGCACAGGCGGGCCAGTTCCAGGGGATTCGTTGTGCCGGTTTTTTTTAAGATCCGTGCACGGTGAATTTCGACGGTACGGTGACTGATGCCTAGTTGCCGAGCGATTTCCTTATTGGAATGGCCCGCCACAACCCAAGACATGATTTCCATTTCGCGGGAGGTAAGACCGTATAGGCGCATACAGAGAGCTTGTTCCGCCAAAGTCTGTTCGGATATCTGTGTTTCGTGCTGCAGCACTGCCTGTATCCGCTCGATCAACAGGTTATTTGGAACGGGCTTCGTCAGAAAATCGACCGCTCCAGCCTTGATTGCTCGGACCGTCATGGGTATATCGCCATAAGCGGTGAGGAAAATAATCGGCAGGTGTATCTTGCGGCGGATGAGTTCGACTTGCAATTCTTGACCGTTCAAGCCCGGCAAGTTGAAGTCGAGTAGCAGGCAGCCAGGCTGGCCCGGACAATAGTTTTGCAGAAAGTCCTCGGCGCTCTCGAAAGTCTGGTAAGCAAAACCTGCGGTTTCCATAACCAGCCCAAGGCTATGGCGTATCACATACTCGTCATCGACGATAAAAACACAGAATTGAGTGCTCATGTCACGAAGGATAAGGTAAAGTGGACACTGATGCCGTTACCGGCGTTTTGCTCAGCCCACATTCTTCCTCCGTGAGCTTCGATCAAGGCGCGACTGATAGCAAGGCCCATACCTAAACCTTGGGGTTTGGTCGTGTAGAAGGGTTGGAACATGTTTTTCAAGATGGCGATGTCCGTCACGCTTTTTCCGCCGTCACGCACCGTCACCTGCGCCATGGCCGGCGTGTCATCGGTGCTACGCGTTGTTAGGGTGATCGTTCCGGCGCTTAATCCGCTTTCCTGCATGGACTCCAAGCCGTTGCGTAACAAGTTGATCAGCACCTTTTCGATTTGCAGACTATTGGCCCAGACCGGCGGCAAGGCCGCGGCGAGATTCAGTTCTATGCTAAAAGCCCCTAAATGTCCGGCCGCCTTGACTAGCTCGAGTGCTTCCCGGGCCAATTGATTGATATCTATCGACTCGCTGAGGGCCTCGTCTTTATGCAATACCGTCATTAATTGCCGTATAACGCCCCCGGCACGCTGTGCTTGCTGGGCGCAAATCTCCATAAGAGAACCGAGCTTTTCCGGATTCTGGTTGCCGGCTTGCAGCATATGTAACGCCACTTCGGCATAAGAGGAGATCGCAGCAAGTGGCTGATGCAGTTCGTGAGCTATGGCAGCCGCCGTTTGGGTGACAACATAGAGCCGGAACGATTGCTCCATCTTATCGCGCCGCTCACTCAATTCCTTTTGCTTCTTGTAGTCGGTAATGTCTAAATTTATTCCCAGCATACGATAGGGACGGTTATTGGGGTCACGCAATAATCCGCCACGAGAGTGAACCCAGCGGTACAAGCCATCCTTGTGACGCAGACGGAACTCCAATTCGAAGACCGGCAGAAGTCCCGAGATATAGTTTTCAGCGGCCGCCAACACCGATGCCCGGTCGTCGGGATGCAAGCGGCATTCCCATTCTTCCCATCGGTTGAGCAATTCGTTCTCGTCAAAGCCGATTTGCCGCTTCCATTCAGGCGATAAGTAGACTGAGCTCGTATTCAGATCCCAGTCCCAATAACCCGCTTTCACCGCTTCGACGACAATAGCGAGTCGCGTCTGGACAGTGCGCAATTCTTCCTCAGCTGTTCGGCGTGCCGTGATATCCTCGCAGGAAATAATAATGCCGCCGATCTTCCCTTCCTGGTTTGTCCAGGGATAAGCCGCCCAACGCAACCAATGCCGGCTTCCGTCCGCTTGGATCCATAAGTCGTCATCGTTTTTCAGAAACGCCCCGGCTTGTGCTTTAACGTGAATCTCTCGCCACTCGGCGGAAATATCCGGATTAACCCAATAATGGTTACGTCCCGTCAGATCATCGTACCCCCGTCCAAACTCTTCGATCCAGCGTCGGCTAGTGACCAGATAGTTCATTTCACGGTCGAACATCGCAATGCTGAGAGGTGCCTGCTCGATAAAAGTCCGAAGCTGAGTTTGGCTCTTCGTTAACGAGTCTTCGACCCGTTTCAGCTCCGTGATATCCAGAAAAGCGCCAACCGCGCCGCGTGGAAATCCCTCTTCATTGAATAAGGGGGATGCATTGCTGAGCACCGTGATGACCAGACCATCAGGACGGCTGATATCGATAATCTGGTTGGTTACTACTTCGCCGCGGTTAGCACGCTGTATCGGCAGTTCCTCGACTGCCAGCTCGCGTCCGTTCAGCATTGCACAAATGGGGGCCGGGGTGTCCCCTTCCAAAGAAAGCTCGCTGCCTGGCGCTAAGCCAAGCATCCTTTCAATAGCCGGATTACCTCGGATACGACAGCCTGTCGTGTCATCGGCGATACTTAGACCGATGGGCGCGGTATCGAAAATAGCTTGCATTTCCTCTATCCGGCGCTGCAAATGTCGGTTCAAGAAAGTTATTTGCTGCTCTGCCTGTTTTCTTTCCTCGATATCGATGCTATGCGCGACAATGCCCTTAACAGTCCCTGTTGAATCCCGATCCGGAATATAGCTCGCATGCACCCAGCGGGGTTTACCGGTTCCATAGGGGATCACCTGATCGAAACTTACCCGCTCTCCTTCACGCGCCCGTTCAAGATAAGGTCGAACGATATTCCATGCCTTTTCGCCGATAATTTCCCGCATTTCGCGCCCAAGTATGCATTCCGGGGTCATGCAGAACCAGTTTAGGCAAGTCGCATTGATACGTAAATATCGAAAACTGGTATCCAAATAAGAAATCAGCGCCGGCGCCGCATCCATTATCAGCCGGAATTCGCCCTCCCGTTCTTGCAAGGCCTGTTCGGCACGTTTGCGCGCGGTAATGTCGCGGCTCACCGTGGCGAGGCCCGCTAAGTCTCCGTTATAATCCTTAATATAAAAAACGTTGTAGATCATCCAGATGGCTGCGCCGGTCTGGAAATGACGGAAGCGGATTTCGACTTCGGCAATACCTTCGCGGAAGACGCGAGGGAAAAACTCTTCGGTGATGAAGCGCTGGTCTTCGGGAAAGAAAAATTCCTGGACCGGAACCTGTAAAGCCTCTTCCAAGCTTTCCAGGCCCACAATCCGCATGCCAGCCGCGTTAACGTAAAACGGAAGTAAGTTCATGTCGCACATGCCAATGAACTCCTGGCTATTATCGGCTAGAGAGATAAATTTTTGCCGTTCCAATTCGGTCTTTTTTTCCCAAGTCATATCTTGGATATAACCATGCCAGAGAGTGCTGCCGTCAGCTTCGCGTAGCGGTATCGAGTGGCCCTCGATCCATATTTCCCCTTTCGTCGGATGGTCGTAGCGGAAACAGTCTTGCCAGGGTTGCATAGTACGAGCAGACTCGGCGATCGTTTCATGGATATGGCCGATATCTCTGGGATGGACGCGAGCAAAGATCGGACTAAAATCTTTGGCTACAGCATCGGGCTTGAGTCCGTATACAGATTCGAAAACCGGACTGGCGTAAGGCATGCAAGCGGAGCCGTCCGGGCGCAACAGGAAGGAACAAATTACCCCAGGCACGGTTGCTGCAACCTTGGTCAGTTGATCCTGCAGCTTAAGCTGCTCCTTTAAAGCGCTATCTGCGCGCACGCGCTCCGTGACATCGCGCAGGATGGCGGTAAATGATTTCTCGCCATTTATCTCGCACTGGGAAATAGCCGCCTCGATCGGGAACTCCTCGCCATCGGCGCGCAGGCCTTTAACAGCAGCCAGTTCGCCCATTTTACGATTGGTGGCGCCGGTACTCCCGAAAGCGCGAATATGCGCGGCATGGGCGGGGCGAAACCGCTTGGGAATAAAACGCTCGAGAGATCCCCCCACAGCTTCATCTGCCGTACATCCGAACATTTTTTCCGCCGCGGCGTTGAAGAGTAATATATGTTGATCGGCGTCGATAGTAATCAATGCGTCCAAAGCCGACTCGACAATTCCGGCATAGCGTTGCCGGCTTTCCCAAAGCGCCCCGGTTAACCTCCGATGAAGGCTGGTGGTGGCGACGATAACCGCGGATAAAACGCAAAAGCCCGCATTTAAAATAAGAACGTCATAAGACTTTAAAATCGAGGCCGGAAACAAAATAAGAGCATTAACTGCAATCAAGGATAAGAACATCGCGAAAATACCCGGGTTCCGTCCGAGCCAGAAAGAGGTCTGGATAATCGCGAAAAAAAATAACAAGAACGCTGCCCGCTCGCCAATCACGGGAACATAGAGTGTTGCTATCGCGGCGATAGCGACTGTCAGCATCGCCCACCCGTAGCGCAACCCATAAGGTTGCGCGTCAAAATAAAGGATAATCGATTGAGTTTTAAATCGTTTAAAGTTCATCCGGTATTGCCGTCTATGCTCATTTCGCAACGGGAATAAGGTTTGCCATCCTCTGGAATATGCTGGTGGCGCATATTTACTGTGACTGAGCAATTGATTGGCGGTTCCTGATTATCTGTTCTTCGACAGCAATGCCGCGGAACGAGCTTAGCCGACAGGATACGGCTTATTGACTATTGCAAATCTTTGGGCAGATCATTTGCCGTGAATCGACGCAGCGTAACCGATATAAGGGCCCCAGGCCGTGACGAGCATTACAGATTTCCCCAATACTACTGTAAATAATCACTGGTTTATAAGTTCTGGGTTCTGGTATTCCTTCGGCGTCGGCGAAAACAACCGCCGCCTGGCTGCCGTAAAACGCCTGATCCAGGGTCAGCGGCATGGCGTATGCCTATGGCCGATCTTGAAGCTCTCCCTCCATGGCAGCGACTTGCCCGTAGTGCCAGTTGATTTTCGACTAACTCAAGGAAATCGGTTTCAATCAACAAGGGCGAGCAATAATAAACACATGAATTTTGGGGAAATCATCCTGCACGCGTCCCGAGTTATTTTCAATATTTTAGAGTCAAAGACGCCGCTTAAAGCTTCAAAGGGCCGAATTAATCATTCGCATTTATTTGTTTAACAGGGAATATTTGGTACCATCCCGACGGCCTGCAGAAGACTCACCTGTTGAGTACAGGCAAAAGATTGGACTTTCATCGGACCGCCTCCCTTATGAAATCCATTTATATCACATCGTCGAGGCACCCTTCGGAGAATCACACTATGAACAATCTCACAGCACTTTCTTTCAGTATCGGCATCTTGGCGGGCGCCGCGACATTCTTTGCGGTAGGCCCGCTCAGCGGATATTTTTTCATCTGGGCGGCAACGATTCCTTGGGCGGCGTATTTCGCACTCGGTGCGAATGAAGCAGCCTTCAAGGGCACGATTACCTGTAGTATTTTCGGCGTCGTGATGGCTTGGATAACGGCCTTCCTGCTTATAAATGTGCCGTCCGACGCGCTGCTCGGGTTTCCTTTGATGGCTGCCTTAACCGTCACCATTGCGGTAATCGTGATGTGTCTCGCCGCGAGCATTCCTCAATTATCCGCAATCCCGGCCAGCGTGTTCGGTTATTCGATGACCTTTGCCTATCTGCTGCAAACGCCTGACAAAATGACTAAGGACGTTTTGCTTGGCGTCTCATTCAGCAATCCGCTCGTGGTGATTTCGGTTTCGATCGTGATCGGCGTTTATCTTGGCAAGTTTTCAGCGCAGCTGGCCGAAAAATGGACGACGAAGTAATCAACGGTTAACTAGTTGATGACTCCGTCTCGAAGACCCGGAGCGGAGTCAGATCCAATCAGAACTAATACGGATTACTGCACTGCAAGAAAAAAAAGGTCCAGATACGACGACAACCACTTTTTTGCTTCAACCCGCACATGGTGGAAGGCTTAGTGATAGAATCGAGAGCGGACGTAGACAATCTTAACTGGGCTGCGGCTATTCGTTTAAACCGCTTATTTGACGCATCATGATGGAATTAGTTTGGGTCGGGACGGCTTACCTCGTTGGCTTGATAGCCAGCCGCTTGTCATTTCCGCCGCTTGTCGGTTATCTGGTCGCCGGCTATGTGCTGCATGTTGCCGGAATAGAATCGGCTCACACCTTAACGCATATCGCCGACATCGGCATCGAGTTATTACTCTTTACCGTCGGCCTAAAGATTAAATTGAATTCGCTGTTACGCCGCGAAGTCATCAGTGTCGGCGGCTTGCATTTATTAGTGGTGACCGCTATATCCGCGCTGGGTTTTCTGCTGCTGGGCGAACAAACCCTGGGCGGTCTGGTGTTGGGCACCAGTTTGGCTTTTTCCAGCACCGTACTCGCGATCAAGGTATTGGAGGACAACGGCGAGCTGTCTTCATTGCATGGCCGGGACGTACTCAGTATTCTGATTCTTCAGGATGTCGTGGCCATCGCGCTGCTGGCATTAGCCGACGGCAGACAACCCTCGCCCTGGGCGTTCGCCTTGTTGCTTGTGCCTTTATTACGCCCGCTCGGACATCGCCTGCTCAATGCCAGCCGTTCCGACGAACTGAAACTGCTGCTCGGCGTATCGCTGGCGCTGGCCGGAGGCGTTTCCTCCGAAAGTGTCGGCATCTCGCCGGATATTGGCGCATTATTGATGGGAGTCATGCTAGCGTCCCATCACCAGGTCGACGTTCTCTCCGAAAAGCTCTGGAGCCTCAAGGAAGTGTTCCTGGTCGCTTTTTTTCTGCAGATCGGTTTGGCAGAGTTGCCGAATAAAGACCAAATCATCACCGCGCTTGAGCTTTTGGGCGTGTTGCCGCTTCAAGGACTCTTATTCTTCGGGCTGTTTTTGCTGGCCGGCATGCGCGCCCGCACGGCCTTTATCTCGTCGCTCGCGTTAACGACCTACAGCGAGTTCGCGTTGATTACCACCGGCGCGGTGGTAAAGACAAATTTGCTATCATCGGAGTGGAACGCCACGATCGCCTTGGCGGTAGCGGGATCTCTGGCAATCGCCGCGCCGTTAAACCGTTATTCACACCAGTTGTTTTCACGATTTGAGCCTTTTCTTATCCGCTTTGAAAAAAAATCCGACCACCCCGATCGTCTGCCCGAATCCATCGGTTTGGCGGAATGGCTGATCGTCGGCATGGGACGCACCGGCGTTTCCGCCTATCATACCTTGAGTCAGCAGGATAAACGCGTCGTCGGGCTGGATGCCGACCCCACGGTTTTAGAACGTCTGCTTGCCGAAGGCAAACGCGTGATTTATGGCGATGCGGAAGATCCCGAGTTATGGACAGGGCTGCCGCTGGATAGGGTCAAAGGCATTTTACTGACCCTGCCGGAATTCGATGCCCGGTGTTCGGCCACACTCCAGCTTAGGAAGCGGGGTTACCGGGGGCAAATCGGTACGATTTCCTATTTCCCGGAAGAGAAACAGCAATTAAAACAGCTTGGAGTGGATTTTATCATTCATCCGCTGGTCGAGGCAGGCAATCAGCTGGCCCTGCAACTGATGAGCGGCGATCACGAGGCGGCGGAAGAATAACGACGAGAAGTGGATTGAACACTGTATTAAAGCGGCAACGCGCACTCATGAAGCCACATCGAGAAAAAGCCTCAGGATTGTTTTCTCGGATGGTCTCATCGTATATCATGTGCGCATCCTAAATGCGCTCCTGCACGCGTCTTGCATCGATTGAAAAACAATAACCTATGAAGATTCTGAGCATTCACTTCAAAAACGTCAACTCGTTGGAAGGCGAGCATCGGATCAATTTTGAGCAATCTCCATTCACCGACACCGGCGTTTTTGCGATCACAGGCCCCAACGGCTCGGGCAAATCCAGCATTTTGGACGCGATTACGCTGGCCTTGTACGGCGAGACTTACCGCTTCGACCGTCCGGCCGAGCATGTGATGACCCGGCATACCGCCGAGTGTTTTTCCGAGATCGTGTTTGCGCTGGGCCTGGATAAATACCGGTCGAGTTGGCGCGTGCTGCGCGATGCAAGCGGCGAGTTATTGCCGACTGAAATGCAGTTTCTGCGTCTGAGTGAACAGGAAGAAACCCTGGCGGCGACGCCGCATGAAGTCAATGCCCGGATGACCGAAATCACCGGCATGAATTTCCGCAATTTCACCCGTTCGATCATGCTCGCGCAGGGCGATTTCGCCGCGTTTCTGAATGCGCTGGACAGCGAGCGGATGGACATGCTCGAAAAAATCGTCGGCAGCGATATTTATGCGGATCATAAACGCGATATCGAAACCCGGCTCGCCGAGGCCAAGCAGAATCTGGAGCGGGTCAACCAGGAGCTGACGCGGGTGCCGATCATGGACGCGGCGAAACGGGAAGCCTCCGAGCATGACTTACAGGACTTCAACGCGCAGTATACCGAATTACAGGCGGAGTTGAGCCGCCTGCAGGAACAGCAGCTCACGCTGCAAAAGATCGAAGCCCTGCAAGGCCGGATCGAAGGGCAAAAAAAGGAATTGCAGGACTTCGAAAACGAGCACGACCGCATTCAAAAAATCCTGACCCGTCTGGACACCTTGCAGGATTTGAAGCCGTTCGCGCATGACCTGGAGGCGCTTCAGCATAGCGCTCAGTCCGTGCAGGAGAGCCAGTCGGCATTGGCGGCGTTGACGGCCGAGTTGAAGCAACTCGAAGACTTGTTGACCGGCTACGATCAGCCCCCAATCGCTCCAGAAGCCTTAGGCAGCCAATCGCTCGAAAATCAGCAGCAAGCGCTTTACGACCTGCAAGGGGAAATGAGCCAGCTCGATCTGGCGCGTTCGATGCAAACCGGCAAATTGCAGGCCGTGGCCGCGCAAGGCGTCGAAAAGAAAGCCGCCTTGCAGGAGGTCGACGCCTGGCTCGAACAGCATGCCGCCGATGCCCCTCTGGTCGATAACTTCCCCGAGACGATCAAACTCAAAAATCTGCGCGCGGAAATCAAGGAACTGAGCCAAAAGCAAAAGGCGTTCGACGATTGGGCCAAGAACGCTTCGGCGGCGCTACGGAATACGCAGGCCGCGATCGACAAGGAAACCGTGAGCGTCGCCCGTTTGCAGGAACAAATCGCCGCCGAGGAAAATACCGTCACCGCGCTGCTGCAAGGCAGAACGCCCGATGACCTTGCCGAATTGCACCGCGAACAACAGGAGCGCGTCAAGTCGTTCAAGGCATTGCAGGATCTGGCGATACAGTACCGGAAGCTGAGCGGCAACGGCTCAGGCCTGTTCGGGCTGTTCAGAAAAGCGCCGAGCGCGGCGCCCGATCCGGATGCGCAGGCGGCCGAACTCGCGGAACTGCGCGAAACGATCAAACGCGACGAGAACATCCGGCTGATCCTCGAAGGCGCGGTTTACCGCGAAAACATGATGAAACGGATGGAGGCCGACCGCCATCATCTGATCGACGGCAAGCCCTGCCCTTTGTGCGGCGCGTTGCAGCATCCTTACGCGAAACAACAGCCCGCCATCGGCAGTTCCGAGAAGGCGCTGGTCGATCAGCAGGCGCGGATACGCTCCGAAACCGCGAGGGCCGAGCGGCTGGAAATCGAGGTCGAAGATGCGCGCAGGCTGGCGGAAAAATATGCGCTGACGAATCAAAAGGCGCGGCAAATCCAGGCGCAGTGGGGAACGCTCCGCAACCGGCTGAATATCGGGCAAAACCTCGAGATCGACCAGATCAATCGCATGGGCGAACTCCATGACGAGGAAGACAAGCAATTCAAGGAAATCGCTTTTCTGCTCGGCAAGCACAAGAACAAGATTCAGGGCATCGAAAAACTGAAGGTGCAACTCGTAAAAAGCGGCGCCGCGATCGAGCAATTGACCGCCACCTATCAGAAACTCGAAGCGGAACGGGAAGCTCAGCCGCAGGATCCGTTTGAAGTCGCCAATGCGTTGACCGCGGCGGTTCAGGAAGAAAAGGAACTGGCGGTCAAGGTCGATCAACAACTGGCCCTGATCGGCGAAAAAATGCCCGGCAAAGGCAAGGAAGAGCTGTTTTATGACAAGCTCAGCCGCCGCCGGCACGATTATCACAGCCAGTTGATTCGAAAACAGGGTCTGGAGGAGGACTTGACCGCGCTGGCGGCCAGCGACAAGGCGCTGCGCGAGGAACTGAAGGGCTTGGAAGAAAAGCTTGCCGGGTTCAGCCGCAAGCTGCAAAAGGAAGAAAGCATCGCGCTGCACTTGGCGCTGCTCGACAAACAGAAGCTGATTGCGGCCGAGCGCATACGGCTTGCCGAAAAGCAGGCGCAAGTGAATTTGCTGGAGAAAAATCTCCAGGCCAAAATGCGCGAAGCCAATTTCTCGGGCGTCGAAGAAGTCAAGGAGACGCTGACACAGCAGGCGTCCCGTCCCGAACTGGAACAGAAAGCCGCCTTTTTGGCCCAGCGGGCCGCCGAAACGTCGGCGAGGCTCGAAAGCAACCGGCAGCAACTGGAAGCCGCGGCGCTTGAAAAAGACACCGAGCTGTCGCTCGACGACATCAGCGCACAAGTGCACGACGTCTCGCAGAAACTCGAAATCGCGCATTTCGAAGTGCGGCATATGGATAACTTGCTGAAGGAGCAAGAGCGCCTGCACAGCAAATACGATGCGGTGCACGCTCAATACGAAGAGCAGGAAGCGCTCGTGAAGGCATTGACCGAAGAGCAGCAACTGATCCATGCCGAAAACGGCATGGCGTTCCGCCGCCGCGTGCAAGAGAAGATCGCCGACCAATTGCTCGGCAAGACCAACGCCTTGCTCGAAAAACTCAGCGGCCGTTATTACCTGCGCAAAATGCCGAGCGAGAAAGGCCTCGCGCTGGAGATCGAGGACACCTTACAGGGCAACGCGCGCCGCCTGCCGCGGAGCCTGTCCGGAGGCGAGAGCTTCGTGGTCAGTCTGGCCTTGGCATTGGGACTTTCCGAACTAGCCAGCAACGGCAAATCGGTCGATTCCTTGTTCCTCGACGAAGGCTTCGGCAGCCTCGACGCCGACACCTTGTTCAGCGTGATCAGCACGCTCGAAAGCCTGCATACGCAGCACGGCAAAACGGTCGGCGTGATTTCGCATGTCGAAAGCGTGCAAAAACGCTTCAAGGCGCGCCTGCAGATCGTCAAAAAACCGAACGGCATGGGCATGCTGAAAATGGCGTCTTGACAGGGTGATGCCGTTGAGCGAAGCCGTGATCGGTGAATCTTTTTCGGCTTCGCCCAGGAAAGGCGGGTCGAGACCTGCGCGTTTTAACTCACCCGCCCTTCCCTTCCAACCCCGGAAAACCGAACTTTTGGCCGGATCAATTGGCTAGCCGGGCTAAATTGATTATACTGGCTGCAACAATTTTGCCTTTGCAGCGGGCGTGCCTGCTGGACAGGGCCGAAAATGGACCATTTCGCCGGCCGCGGCAAAGAAAATCGCGGTAAAGTATACATACCGTCTTATTCATGTTGATGACTTTAGAAGATGTGGAACCGCGCTCTCCCATCGAGCTGACTCGGGATGAGATGCTGACGATCAGCGCGGAGATCAGCCTTAAGTTCTCTCCGGATAAGACTTCTCTGGCCGCTGCGGATTATTGGCCGCCGGCCAATGTGAATATCCCCTCGCCAGCCGCCGCTTTAGCCGAGCCGCCGCAAATCGGGGGCTTCAGCCATCTGGAATTACAGACGATTGGCCAGGACATCAGCCGGCGTTTCGCGCCGAAAGCCGCCAACGGCGCTCCGGAGCTGCTGTTGCTACCGGTCGATCCCCACCACCTGTATGCCTACTGGAATACAGGCGCCGCGCCGATTGCCCCTGATCAGAAGAATGTACAGCCACCGTTGACTTTGCGTATTTACTGGCGACCGGATGCGGCAGAGGAAATCACCCGCTCGAACATCTGGTTCGACATTCCCGCCGACAGCCCCACGAACCGGAAAAAAGTGCGCCTGCCGATCGATGATACGAGCTATTCCGCCGCCTTGGGCAAGGTGAATCCGGACCACAGCCTCGATGTGCTCGCGCTCTCGAATAGGGTGCATGTACCGACCGCGCCGGACAGGAAACGGCTTGCGCTAGAGCATCCTGCTCAGCAAACCGCGGCCGCCAAGGAACCGGCATTTGCCGTTCACCAACTACAAGGCATCCTGGCCGCGACTCAGCAGGAAGGCGCGTATTTTCCGGAAGGCTGGTCGATCAAACTGCATCCCAGCGATCCTGCGAGCTTAGCCCGCGAATCTGAAAAATTTTATGGCGAACTGATGAGCATTTTTCAAAACAACAGGATCGATGCGGAACTGGTTCCCGAAGCCGCAGCGCTCGTCGAGCAAAATACACTGTCCAGGCACGCCTCGGGACTCGGACTCTGAGACGGCCGATGGAAAAAGGCTTCCTCAGCATCGTCCTGCATGCGCATCTACCTTTCGTGCGCCATCCCGAACACCCGAGCTTTTTCGAAGAAAACTGGCTGTTCGAGGCGATGACCGAATGCTATATCCCGCTGATCGGCATGCTCGACCGGCTCGAAGCCGATCAAATCGACTACCGTTTGACCTTGTCGCTGTCGCCGCCGTTGATTTCGATGCTGCGCGACGAGCTCTTGCAGAGCCGCTACCTGAAACATCTGCACCGGCTGATCGAACTGGCCGAGAAGGAAATCGTCAGAACCCGAAAAGCGCCGGAATTCAATAAACTGGCGCGGCTGTACCGGCGCTTTTACCGGCATGCGCTGGCTGTCTATCAAAACCAGTACCACGGCGATTTGCTCGGCGCGTTCAACAAGCATCAGGCGCTCGGCAAGCTCGAACTGATCACGACCGCCGCAACGCACGGCTTTCTGCCCCTGCTCAGCGTCAGCGAGGCCGCGGTGCGCAATCAAATCAACATCGGCGTCGACACCTTCCGCACTCACCTCGGCATCGCGCCGAGAGGATTCTGGCTGCCCGAGTGCGCTTATTATCCGGGGCTCGAAACTTACCTGAAGGACGCCGGCATCGCGTATTTTTTCGTCGATGGACACAGCCTGCTGAACGCCAGCCAGCCGCCGGTCAACGGCGTCTATGCGCCCCTGGCCTGCGACAATGGCGTTGCCGCGTTTGCGCGCGATCCCGAATCGTCCGAACAGGTCTGGAGTTCCCAACAGGGCTATCCCGGCGATTTCGATTACCGCGAATATTACCGCGACATCGGTTTCGATCTGGACCTGGACTACATCGGCCCGTATATTCTTGACGGGCACATCCGCGCGAATACCGGCATCAAATATTACCGGGTAACCGGTGAAAACCAACCGAAGCAACTCTACAACCCGAAAGCCGCGCGGGCGAAAGCGGAACTGCATGCGCGCGATTTCATCCAAAAACGGCAGCAGCAAATCGACGCGCTGGCAGGACAAATGGACCGGCCGCCGCATGTCGTCGCCCCCTATGATGCCGAATTGTTCGGCCATTGGTGGTTTGAAGGCCCCTATTGGCTCGAACAGGTGCTGCGTATCGCGAGCGAAAAGTCAAACGGCATCCGGACGGTCAGTTGCGGCGATTATTTAGCCCAAGTCCCGTCGCCGCAAGTTGCGACGCCTTCCGCCTCGACCTGGGGCGCGCAAGGCTATTCGAGCTACTGGATTAACGAGACGAACGACTGGATCTATCCCTTTCTGCATCAGGCCGCCAGGCAACTGGAAGACTTCGTTTCCGAACTGAAGGGCGTCTCGCTCAATGCCTTGCAGGAAAGAGCGTTCAATCAGGCGGTCCGCTCGCTGCTGCTCGCCCAGTCTTCCGACTGGCCGTTCATCATGAAATCGGGCACCACGACCGAGTACGCGAACAAACGCATCACCGACCATCTGGCCCGCTTCAATTATTTGTACGACAGCCTGCGCAAGGGCAACATCGACGAGCGCTATCTGACCGCGCTCGAAATCATGGATAATATCTTTCCTGATATTGATTTTAGGCATTACCGCGCATTGAAGCCGTCATAAACTTTAACCCACACGGGTACAGCCATGCGGAAACCTTCACTCACTCCATTGATCGCCGGCCTGATCACGGCATCCCCTCTTGCTACGGCAGCCCCCGTCAAAGATGACTGGGGCATGTGGCTCAGCAATACCTATCAGACCGACTTCGGCGGCAGCAACTATCTGGCGTTTCTGGAGTTGGCGCCGCGCACGAAACACGACAACGGCGAATTCAGCCAGATCATCGTCAGGCCCCTGCTGGGCTATAAACTGACCGATAAGCTGCAGTTCTGGCTCGGTTACACCTGGCAGGGCGAATACAGCAAGGACACCGACTTCGACCTGGCCACCCACGATTTCATGCAGCAAGTGCAATGGATCGACAATTGGACGCCGCAATTGAATTTTCAATACCGCTTCCGCCTGGAGGAGCGTTTTTTTGCGGACGAGGATACCGCCTTCCGGATGCGCCACCGTTTCCGTTTTGTCTACACGCTGCCCGAAACAAAGACTTATCTGATCGCGGCTGACGAGTTGTTCGTGTATTTCAATTCGTTCAACAGCGGCCGTCTGGCTCATTCGGTCCAGCCGGGCATCAACCAGAATCGAAGCTATGTCGGGGTTGGCTACAAGATCACGCCCAAGATCAATATCGATACCGGCTACCAGTTTCAATACGTGAATAATTTCGGCGCGCCGGATGGCGCCAATCACATCTGGCTGACCAATTTCAATATCAATTTTTAGGCGCCGAGGCCAGCATCTCCAACGCCAGCGCGGCCATGTTTTTCGAACCGCCGCCCTGCCCTAATCTCTCCTTGACGCCTTGCAGATGCTCACGCATTTGCAACGCATAATCCGTGTCGGTCAGGATAAGGCCGATCTCGGCGGCCAAATTTTCGGAGCTGGCCTCATGTTGAATCAACTCCTTTACGACGCCTTTGCCGGCCACGATGTTCGGCAGGCCGATGAACGGCGTTTTGACCAGCAGTCGTCCCAGCCAGTAAGTCAGCGGCGATAACTTATAGCAAACGACCATCGGCACGGCCAGCAAGGCGACTTCGAGCGTCGCGGTGCCGGAAGTCGTCATGATTGCGTCGCAGCATTGCATCACGTCATAGGGTTGATCCTTGATCACCGTGATTTTCGCCTTCGAGGCTTGCAGATAGCTTTGCAGCACATCGTCGGCAATCGAGCCGGCTTGCGGCAAGATAAACTGCACGCCCGCCACACGCTCCGCAATCAATGCGGCCGCCGCCAGCATCACCGGCAGCATGCGTTTGATTTCTCCGCTCCGGCTGCCCGGCAGCAGTCCGACGACGGGGTTTTCCGCATGCAAGCCGAAGCGCAGAAAATCCTCGCTTTTGCTGTAGTGCGGACGGACCCTGTCGACCGAGGGATGGCCGACATAACGCACCGGCACGTTCTCGGCCTCGTAATACGCCGTTTCGAACGGAAAGATCACCGCCATCATGTCGATCACCCGCCCGTACTTTTTGACCCTTCCCGGCCGCCATGCCCACACCTGCGGGCTGACATAAAACAGCACCTTGATGCCGATCCGTTTGGCGTAAGTCGCCAGCTTGAAATTGAATTCCTTGTAATCGACGCAGACCAGCAGATCGGGGCGCTCGGCCGCCAGCAGCGACTGCATCAACTTCAGCGCGCGGCGGATTTCAGCATAGTGTTTGATCACCTCGACCACGCCGATCACCGCGATTTGCGATGAATCGTAACGCACGTCGATCCCCGCCCCGGCCATCTTCGCACCGCCCATGCCGATGCCGCGAATGTCGGGCTGGAGTTTTTTCATTTCGATAAACAGATGCGCGGCATGCTGTTCGCCCGACGCTTCGCCGGCGCTGAACATGACTTTATAGGGCTTGTGATCCGACAAGACAGAATCCTCGTGTGGGTTTGAAGCCGTCTATTGTAAGGCGTTTTCAGGCAAAGCACATACCCGATCCGCGTCAAACCCGAACCATATTGGCGGCATTGCCGCGCTGATACCTCAAACCCAGGCATCGCATCGAATGGTCAGGGGCGTATGCCCACTGACCTACAGCTTGTAGATTTGCGAAACGCACCCATCGTGCCAGGCATCGTCGACCACTTGCGACGGCATGGCGACCATTTTGGCTCTGGCCTGGCAGCATATATATAAAAATAATCCTTTAAACCGTTGAAAACTCGGTCAATCTGCTTGGGAGTCAAGGACGGATGCTTTAAGGCAACTCGGTCTTTCAGATGCGAATCAAACTGATAATCCTGAATATAGCTTCTTTGCCGGCTTGGCTTGAGTAGGATATATAACAAGAGCAACATCCCGGGTATAAACAAAGTCGCGGCCAAATCTTGCATTTGACTCCCGAATTTGGACACCACAGAGACGAAACTGATAGCGACTACACTTCCCATTTAATCCTCCAGCTGTAAAAAATTAGGCTGTTTAAACCCGTTAGATTAATTGGCCGTATCGCAAAAAACTCATTTTGCCATGACGGCGTCAGGCCAATTATTCGCCCAAGTTGACGCCACGTCACGCCCCTACTCGCAAATGACCTAAAATATGCGACGAAATACCGGCTTTACCGGATGAAAACCCCACATTGATTGGAGAAACTTGCTAATATAAACCTAACGTTTTTTATGTGTCTTCTATGCCCGTGAATACTCCGTCGATCGACATATTCTTCCATTGGCTGGTCAATACGCCAGAACTTTTGCAGCGTGCCTGCGTGGTCATCGTCGTGACTTATCTGGCGATCCGGCAGCCTTGGTTCAAGCAGGCGATGCGCGGCGTTAACCAGTCTTGGCGGCACCGACTGGTCGCGGCGATCTATTTCGGCGTCTTGGCGATCGTCGGCACCCATAACGGCATCGTGCTGGACATCAGACGGCACGGCGCGGTAATCGAATATCTCTCCAGGCAACCGGCAGGCCTGCAACAGATGCAAGCTATCCTCAGTTTTCGCGACATGTTGGTGCTTTCCGCCGGCCTGTTCGGAGGCCCCTGGACCGGGCTCGGCGCCGGCCTGATCGCGGGCGGCGAACGCTGGCTGCTCGGCGGCTTCGTCGGCTTAGCGAGCGGCATTTCGACCGTATTGCTCGGCTTGGGGGCGGGTTTGGCAAAGCAGGTTTGGCCGCATATCAACAGCCGCCAGGGCACTCTGGCGACGGTCTTGGTCGGCACGGTTGTGCAAAAATATCTGATCGTTTCGCTAAGCGACCCGCACGTTCTGGCCATTGCGACGATCAGGGAAACGATCGTCCCGGAGATCACGGTCAATTGCCTGGGCTGCCTGTTGTTTCACTCGGTGATGCAGGACATGGAACGCGACCGGCTGAAAACGCAGGCGCAGCAAGCCGAACTGAGGGCATTGCACGCGCAGATCGAACCGCATTTCATCAACAATACGCTGAATGCAATCAAGGCGCTGATCCGCCGCGACCCCGAGCAAGCCTCCGATTATGTGGTCAAACTGGCGCGCTTTCTCGACGATACCCGGCAGATTGCAAGAGCCAATTCGATCAGCCTGAGCCAGGAACTGGAGCAACTGGAAAACTATCTCGATTTTCAGCAATTGCGCTTCCCAGGCGCCTTCCACTTTGAACAAGATATCCCTTCTTCATTGCTGGACTGCCAGATACCGCCGCGCAGCCTGCTGACGCTCGCCGAAAATGCGCTGCTGCACGGGCGCGGCCACTCCGGTATATTAACTCTGCGGATTGCCGGCGCCGATCTCGGCAAACAACTGGCATTAAGCATCGAGGATGACGGCCGCGGCATCGCGCCTAACCGCCTGGAGTTGCTGGGCAAACAGCCTGTCAATTCCGAACGGGGCAGCGGCAACGGCCTGTTTCAGTTGCATGAAACATTAAAAATTTCCTTCGACGGCGCCGCTACAATCGACATAACGAGTCAGGAAAAAATGGGAACAGAAATCACCTTAATACTGCCGAAAAGGAGTCATCCATGGTAAACAAGCGGCGCGTGATCATCGTGGATGATGAGGTATTGGCGCGCGACGAATTGGCCGCGATGCTGCACAGCCGGCATCTGGATATCGAGGTGATCGGTGCGCTGGACGGCACCGCCAAAGCGTGGGAACTGATCCAGGCCGATCACGCTATCGAAGGCATTTTTCTCGATATTGACATCCAGACCGAAAGCCGGCGCGCGGGTCTCGATTTTGCGCTGAATTTGCAGCGCCTGGAAAAAAAGCCCTGGATCGTTTTTGTGACCGGCTACCGGGAGCATGCGGTCGAAGCCTTCCAGTCCTTCCCGGTCAACTATCTGGTCAAGCCGGTTGACAACGCCGCAATAGACCGAACGCTCGACTGGGTACGGCACAACTTCCCGAGCGCAAAACCCCAAGAGGAACGCCTCGCTGTCCGCCACCGTATCGACGACCCTTCGGGCGAAAAGCTGTTCTGCACCGAATACCTCGATATCGACGAGATTTTTTATATCCAGAAAAACAACGGCATCAACACAGTCAAAATCGGCCTAGTCAATGGCGAAGTGCTGGACGGCGTTAACGGCACGCTGAAGGAATGGGAACAGCACGGTTTTTTTCAAATTCACCGGCGCAATCTGATTAATCTGCAACATGTACGCCGCGAGGAGCCGCGCATCGGCGAAAATAACGTCTATAAAATCGTTTTCAAAAACAGTCCGGTTAAACTGGACATCGGGCCGGACTTTTTACCAGCGCTACGCGAGCGCCTGAAAGCCCCTTGATTCATCCTTTTCAAACCGCGATTATTCCGGCAATCGAAATCAGCGGGCAGGTATAATTAACCTTTGCCCAGCCCTAAACCTGCCGTTGATGCCTAAAACCTTATTCGCCCGGACGCGGCGCCGCGCCACCGAAGCGCCGCCCTTGCCTACCGGCACAATCCCCTTCGTCCTGTACTGCCTATCCAGCTTCAAGGGCTGGATATTGCTGATGTTCATCTTCGAAACGGGCCAGGCGGCCGGCAGCATCCTGGTGCCTTATGCGATCAAAACTATCATGGAAGGTGTCGCGCACGGCCTCCCCGATGCCCGGACCACGCTCGACGCATTGTGGGAGCCCTTGCTGCTTCTGGCCGGATTGAATATCGCCGAAATTTTGTGCAGTCGGGCCAGCGGCGCGGTCTTGATCACGATCGGCCCCCGCCTGCGCCAGCGCACGACGAGCGCCTTGTTCTCCTATCTGCAATGCCATTCGGCGCGCTATTTCAGCAGCCATTTCGCCGGCGCGCTCGCGCACCGGATCAGCGAAACCGCGCTCAGCGTGAACCACACGACCTGGGCGGTGCTGTGCGATTTCTGGCCGATTACGGTCACCTTCAGCGTCTCCGCCGGCTTGTTGCTGGGCGTGCATCAGGGCCTCGGCCTAAGCGTCACCGCCTGGGTTTTTCTGTATGTCGCGATCTCGTTCTGGCTGGCCACGCGCTGCCGGCCTTATGCGCAAAGTTATGCCGGCATTCGCAGCACGACCAACGGCAAGATCGTCGATTCGGTCACGAATAGCCTGAACGCCCGACTGTTCGCGTGTCAGCGATTCGAGCGCGATTATCTGCAAGGTTTTTTGGACACCGAACTGAACGCCGCGCGCCGGACTTTCTGGTATATGGAACGGGTGCGCTGGTTTCAGTTCATCTCCGCCGCCGCGTTGAAACTGGGCACGATTTATTATGCGCTGACGCTCTGGCAAGACGGTCTGATCGGGGTCGGCGATTTTACGATGAGCGTCGGCCTGGCGCTGATCATCATCGGCGATGCGCGCAATCTGTCACGCCATTTTCTGGAGTTTTTCGAATATGTCGGCAATATCGCGAACGGCGTCGAGACGATCGTTGAGCCGCACGAAATCATCGATGCGCCGGGCGCAAAAGCGCTGAAGGTGACCGAAGGACGCATCGAATTCCGGGGCGTGACCTTCGGCTATGATCCGGATCAACCGGTTTTCAAGAATCTGAATGTGGTGATCGAGCCCGGCCAGCGCGTCGGCCTGGTCGGTTTTTCGGGCTCGGGAAAATCGACTTTCGTCAGCCTGATCTTGCGTAACTTCGAGCCGCAACAGGGCAAAATTTACATCGACGGCGCCGACATAGCCAAGGTGACGCAGGAATCGCTGCATGAACAGGTCAGCCTGATTCCGCAGGACCCGACACTGTTTCACCGCAGCCTGAAGGAAAACATCGGTTACGGCAGGCTCGATGCGAACGATGCAGAAATCGTCAGCGCCGCCGCGTTCGCACATGCCGACGACTTCATTCAGGCAATGGCCGAAGGCTATGATTCGCTGGTCGGCGAGCGCGGCGTCAAACTGTCCGGCGGCCAAAGGCAAAGGATCGCGATTGCGCGCGTCATATTGAAGGATGCACCGATCCTGATCATGGATGAGGCGACATCGAGCCTCGATTCGGTCACCGAAAAAACGATCCAGGAAAATCTGACCCGGCTGATGAGGCAGAAGACCGTGATCGCGGTCGCGCACCGGCTATCGACGATCGCCCACCTCGACCGCATTCTGGTCTTCGACCAAGGCCGCATCGTCGAGGACGGCACGCATGATCAATTACTGGCGCTGCAAGGCGATTACTATCGCCTCTGGAGCATGCAGGCCGGCGGCTTTTTGCCGGAAGGCCAGGCTTAGCCCTGTTCCCTTAGCAAAGTGCGTTTCGCGAACACGATCGCCGCGACCGGCATCATGAAGCTCAGCCCCATCACCACGATCAATAGCCAGCCGAGTTCGCTGTAATCCGCAGGCGTCACGATCTGGCCGGTCGCCGCATCGCGAACTTCGCGCGTGATCTCAAAGCCTTGATTCAGCCATTTAGTCAACAGTTGCGACAAGGACAGCGCCAGATTCACAAATGCCGCCATCACCGCGAAATAAGTCGCCTTCAGCTGTTTCGGCGCCGAATGGGCGATCCAGGCCAGCATCGGAATCATCGCGATCTGGCCCAGGGGAGATTCGAGCGCGGTATCGACCAGCGCGATGAAGCGGGCATCGACGACGCCGCCGGTAAGCGCCGCCGTCCAGTGATGCAGCCCATAATAGAGGGCGATATTGGGCAGATAAAGCACGGTCAGCGCGATAGTCAGCGCCGCGATAATATAGGTAATCGGCCGCTCGGCCATGAAACGGCGAAACAGGAACATGCCCAGCAAGGTCAGCGCGCTCGAAATCAGCGACAGCTTCGAGATAAACTGCTGATCGAAGCCGAGATCATCGATCATCCACCAGGTTTCGCCCGCGCCGGTGGTCGGCACCGCGCGAAACGCAAAGATCACGAAGGCGGTGCCGTACAATTGATTTCTGGTTTTGATTTCGAGATCCATCGTCAACCGCCACATCAAAAACAGCACGATGGCCAGCGAGCCGATGAAGACGATCTCCTCGCTGTTCGAGAAGCCGCCCAAGCCCATCACCGCCGCGAACAAGGTAAATCCGAGCCCGCCGACCAACAGCGGCCAATTGACCGCGGGCGCTTCATGCGCGCCGGCCGCGGTAATCCGTTCAATATCCTCAAACTCGAAACCTTGCGCGGCGAGCCGCCATTCCTCCTGCGAGCGCAAATAAGACGCCAACGCGACGCCCAGGACCGAGATCACCGGAATCCAAAGCGCCCACCGGTAAATCGACAGATAAACCGCGGCTTTCTCGGCCGCGCCCATCGTGTCGACGCCGCTGAAGAACGCGACGTTGACGCCGGCAACGAGCAGGCTGCCGCCGATGATCGAGACTCGACCCAAGGTTTGCATCGTGGTATGCGCGGCCAGAATTTGCGGTTCGGGAAGCGGCCGGCCTTCGTCATCGAAACGCCGTACAGCCTCCACGGTCATCGCATCGGCCACGATATCCTGAATCACGTAACCGACCGGTGCCAATAGCGCCGATAACACAAACCAGCTTTCGACCGGCCATAGATGCCGCATGTATTCAACATCGCCTAAGAGCTTGATCATGACCAGCAAACTGGCGGCGATCAGCGCCGCGCCCAAATAGACCAGCCCGGCCTTATAGCACCATAACAAATCGACCAGATGCCCCATCGGCATTTTCAACGCCCACGGCAGCATCGCCCAAAACCCCAAAGCGGCGAGAAACTCGGCGGACAAGCCGAGAGACTCCTTCACGAAAAAAGTCCCGACGATGCCGGTCAATCCGGAAACGCCCGCCGCCAGATAAACCATCAAGGGCGGCACATAACTGATACGCATCTGTCGCCCCAGATCGAGCACATTGCGGTCCAGCCATTGCAGAAATAGAGTCATGATCGACATGGTACTCGAGTCGGCGCTTGATTGATGATTGGTCATCGAAATCCCCAGCAGATGATGCAACGTGCAAATGTTAGGCTATCGACTCTGATGGCGTACATAAGTTCGCGGCCTGACGGCAGGCCATTTTAATCCCAGAAGATATCAAGACATTGGCTTTTACCGCGTCCATTTTCTGCCGATTAGACTGGAGCGGGCATTGTGTGCATGAAAGCCCAAAAATTTAAGCGCCTGAAGGGTTTTCGAAGCCGTTTTGAACAATGGAGGAAAAAACTCTAGCCGAGGTGTGGCCAATCCTTGGCTTGCTTCCGCGGGGCAAGCAGTGCCCCGCGGGAAAGTGAATTCCTATCATTTACTGACCATGACCGTTACGGTCGCCGATGCAGTGCCTCCCTTACCATCGCTGACGGTATAGGTGAAGGTGTCGGTTCCTACGATCAAGCCTTTATAGGATAGGCTCTTGCCATTGACGATCGTGCCTTTTTCTGAAGAAATGATCGTCAAATTATCGCCATCGACATCGCTATCGTTACCCAGCACATTGATGCTGACAGACCTTCTTACGCGCACCGACTCACTATCCGGCAATGCAATCGGGGCATCATTGACCGGATTGTTCGAAGTGGCCGTCAATGTTGTAGCGCTGGCCATCGATGAAGCTGGCGTCTGATTGCCGGCCGCGTCGCGGGCCACGACTTGAAAGGTATAGCTGGTACCGGCGGCCAAAGCGCTAATTACATAGTTTGGACTGGTTTGCCAGGCGCTATTGATGCATCCTGGGCCGCCCGCAACACAAATGAACTGATACTTGACCACACCGGAAGCATCGGTTGCCAGCGTTGATTCCATCGCAATACTACTTTCACTTTGCGCAATTGGCGCGCTTTGCCAAGCCGGATCTGGCGACGGCGGCGTGGTGTCGGCAACGAAGGACGGCGGCGGCACTGCACCCGTAATAAAAAACTCGCCTTCGCTGCCGTAGCTGGAATACGGTATCGATGAATTGCCCACGCCGGTGATTGCGAGATAATACCGTCCAGCGTTCACAGAAGCGCTAATCACGGCGTTGGTATCCTCAAGCGGATCGCTGTCGGTCACAACACGACCCGATTCGTCATAGAGCGTCGCCTTGACATCGAGATTGGCGCCGCGCGATTGATCGTTCGTATCACCGGATCGGGTGAATGCGGCCCAAGCCGGCGTAACGGTGATATTGACGGTACCCCCATCGGCATCGAAAGCAAAAACATCGATATCGCCCTGTTTTTCAATGATACCTTTGTTTAAGGTATCGCTGTTTCCCGGATCGTTTTGCGGGTTTGTCGCCAGAATGCTGCCGTCGTTTTCTACGGCGAGCAGACTGGCAGTCCCTAACGCATTGCCGTGATCATCGGCTCTAAACGTCAGTTTATTCGCAATGATGCTGATGTCATCCTGCGTGTTATTGGCGTCAGGATATTCCCCCTTGCTCCATTGCGTCACATTGGTGTAGTAATCGAGGCCCATGATCGGGCCCCAGGACGAATGGCCGCTGCCGAGGCCTGAATAATACCCCACATCGCTGGTGCCATCGTGCGATAAGCCCAGATTATGTCCGAATTCGTGCGCGGCCGCCTCGGCCACATAAGGCGCATAGCCTGAACTCAAATTGTTGTAGTAGACCAGCGCGGGCGAATAATAACTGGCGTACTTAGTGCTGCCGAAAACATTGATATAAGCCACGCCGCCGGCATATTGTGAAGGCATCGCGAGACCCGATGCATCGATGCTATGGGTAAACAAAACCCTCCCAACCGAAGGGCCGAAAGTCGACGGCTCTTCGGTCGTCACGTCGATAGAGAAAGGCGCATAATCTTCGGCAACCCGATGCCAGATTTCGTGAATGCGGTTCAATTCTTCGCCGTTGAATGAATTCGGATCGCCGTCGATGTCAAAGGGCAAAGCGGTAAAAGTTGAGTGGGTCGAATTCCAGGCCGTGCCGCTGATCACATGGCCATCAAAATCCAGAAATACCTTTTTGGCCGCGCCGGGAAGGCTATGCAGCTTGAATACGTCGACAGGCGGCAAAGCAAGTGTATCCGAGGTGCCCGCAGTGGAACTGCCGGTTACCGGCGCCGGCGTTTCGGTATCGCTGTAAAATACGCCGCCTTCCAGATCGACCTCTAAAAACTGGATATCGGCTTCCGGAAAAGAAAATTCGTGCAGCCGTCTCATCGCTTTGAGTTTGCCCGCTCTTGAAAGCCTTTCGAGAGCATGGCGCAAATGGCTTCGCGCCGGCAGATCTTCGATCTGGAAAGGCGCGCCTTTGCCGTACATCCTGTGCGCGTGTAGGCCGGCTTGGGCTCTCAGATCCTGGCGGGAACCCGGCTTTGCGATAGCGACTTCGGTCAATGCGATCAGTAAGGCTAGCGTAATGGCTACGGATAAATAAAAGTTGATCTGGCGCATGGTTGGAGCCCTCCAATATGGCGAGGAAAAATCGGCCAAGATCGCCAAAGGCAGGACAACGGGCCGATTTGAAGTTCCTTGTTAGTATTGCAGAATTGCGCCATTGTTTTTGTGATAGGGTTACCAATACTAAAATATTACATAAACTTGATTTCAATTTGAATCGCAAGATAATATTAACTTACACACAAGATAAGCCGCTTTCACAAAAAAAACGACCCAGCCTGATTTTGCAGTTTACGATGCTGGCAAAAGGCCGCATTGATCCTGCAAGACGGAGACTTGGAACGCCCTTCTGACTACTCCGCAATCATGCCGTTTTTCAGATAACTTTCCGCATAACTGAACACGATGTCTGCATCGGGAAGTACTTGGGCCTCGTCCTTGCCCTTGTAGTCGAGACGAAACAAAATGTCCTTGATGATATTGATCCGGGCGATTTTTTTGTTGTCGGCGCGCACCACGATCCAGGGCGCATCCAAATGATGCGTTCTCGCGAACATAATATTGCGGGCGAGGCTGTAGTCATCCCAATGCTTGACCGCTTCCAGATCGACCGGACTGGTCTTCCATTGTTTCAGCGGGTCCCGTTCACGGTCATCGAGACGCCGCTTTTGTTCTTCACGGCTGATGTCCAGGTAATATTTCAAGAGTTTAATCCCCGAACGCACCAGCATTAATTCAAAATCCGGCACGGTTTCGAGAAACGCGTGATATTCCTGGTCGCTGCAATACCCCATCACGCGCTCCACGCCGGCGCGGTTGTACCAGCTGCGGTTGAACAGCACCATCTCCTGCGCCGCAGGCAGATGCGGCGCATAGCGTTGAAAATACCAGCTGCTCTTATCCCGATCGGAAGGCTTGCCTAACGCCACCACGCGGGTTTCGCGCGGACTCAGATGCTGAATGATGCGCTTGATCGAGCCGTCTTTGCCGCCGGCATCCCGGCCCTCGAAGATAATCAGCACTTTTTCGTCATGCTTGATGATGTGCTTTTGCAGCTTGACCAGTTCGATCTGCAATTGCGTCAGTGTGGCTTTGTACGCTTCCTTGCCGATTTTTTTCGCGCCGTGTTTATGTTTGATGTTCATCTGATTACTCGCCGATATTAACCAGCCAGCCGCCGCTGCCCTTGCACTGGTTTGCCCCTTCCGCGCTAATATTGATCCGCGCAAAAGTCCCATGCAATACGGCTGGCAGCGTTCCGCTGACCTGATAGCCCTGCGCCACCGGTTTAACTGCAATCGCTGCGGACAGATCTTTGACGACCACCCTGATCGTGTCCGGCTGGGTATTGGGAGAAGCCAAAAAGGAAAACTTGGAGTTTGCTGGGACGTCCGCCTTGTCTGCCGGGTAGAATTGACTGAAGCCGGGTTTGGCGCAGGCTTTTGAGCTACTGCTGCTGCCGTAACCCCAAACCACGCCGGTCATCAACAGCAACGGGCCTAGCCCGAGTATTTGCCATGCTTTCATTCGCTTGTCTCCAGAGGTTTGTCGAGTGGAAATGCCGGATTATTGCAATTGATCGAGCCGTTGCCGAGCCGCCGCGCCGAAAGCTGAATCCGCTTCTTTTTCAGAGATGCGCTTCAATGTGTCCAAACTTTTGTCATTCAACAAGGCGATCGCCTGCAGCCGCACCGCCGGATAATGCGCCCGAAGCGCCGCCAGTTCCCTGAGATAAGCATTGGATTCGTTCAGCAATCGCAGCAGGATTCTTTCAGGGTCGCCGGTGAAAAGATCGCGGACCAGATTATCGTAATGCTCCTGTTCCCTCAGCACATCGCGGGGGTCGGCTCTAGGCGGTTCGGTGGGATCATGGCAGCAGGAACTCATGGCTTTTCTCCGCGTGTTGAAGACTCCGAATATGTTACACCCAAACAGGCCGCAACAAAATGGCAACACATGGGTACGGCTTGGCGAAACACATGATCCGTCAACCCAAAGGCCCGGCTTGGATCGCAAAGCGCTTATCGTTGCATTAGACAGAGTGTTACACTGCCCGAAGCAATTCCGATCCCCAAATTCTAGCTCAAGAAGCAACTTATGCATAAACTCAGCCTCTCTGCATTGCCCTTATACGTTCAGGTGATTATCGGCGTCGTTTTCGGCGCCACGCTGGGCGTCCTTTTCGGGACCGAAAATTATGGCTTCGGCTTATTGAGCAACGCGACGCTGGGTCAATTAGGCCAGTTGGTAATCCGTCTGTTAAAAGCCCTAGCGACGCCGCTGGTCTTCTTCGCGATCCTGGAAGCAATGGTCAATACCGACCTTTCATTCAAGCACGGCCGCCGTCTTCTGGCTTTATGCTCGATGAATCTGGCCGTGGCGATCGTGATCGGCTTGACCTTGATGAACGTCCTGCACCCCGGCCGCGCTTGGGAAGGCAAACTGACGGCGATGACCTCCCAGCTTCATGCCGGCGCCACCGCCATTGCCGCAAAACCGATGCCGGAAAATCTGTCGCTCGATCCGCTGAAAAACATCATCGGCACCATTCCCGAAAGTTTGTTTGAGCCGTTTGTCAAAAACAACGTGATTGCGATCATTTTATTGGCCTTGCTGGCCGGCACTGCGATCCGCCGATTCAAGCAGCAAAGCGCGGATCAGGATCAATCCGGCCTGCATCTGCTCGAAAAACTGATCAGCGTCTGTTATCACTTGCTGATTCAGATGCTGCTCTGGGTCGTCAAGGCGATTCCTTTCGCGGTTTTCGGCGTGGTTGCGCAAGTGGTCGGCAAATCGGGGCTAGACGTTTTTGCGCTGGTTGCGGTGTTTTTGGCCGCCATGCTGACCGGCCTGCTACTGCATGCGCTCGTCTATTATCCCTGCATGGCGAAATGGGGCGGCAAGATGCCGGTCAAACGTTATTTCGGCGAAGGCGCCGATGCGATCCTGACCGGTCTATCGACCAACAGCAGCCTCGCGACGATGCCGATCACCCTGCGCTGCCTGACCGAAAACATGGGCATTTCGAGCCGGTCGGCGCGCTTGTCGGTCTGCATCGGCACTAATTTGAACAATGACGGCATCATTCTGTACGAAGCGATGGCGGCGCTGTTCCTGGCGCAAGCGATCGGCTTCGATCTAACGCTGGCTCAGCAATTGATCATCGTCGCCGCCGCCATCATGGTCGGCGTCGGCATTTCGGGCATCCCGGAAGCCGGTTTAATCGCCCTGCCCCTGGTACTCAGCACCGCCGGCCTGCCGGAAGCGCTGGTCGTTACCGCGGTGCCGCTGATCACCACGATCGACTGGATCATTGCCCGCTGCCGCTCCGGGGTGAATGTGATGAACGATCTGCTGATTGCGATCCTGCTCGACCGCCTGGAAAAAAGCAGGCATTAAGCTAAGCGCCGAACTTACGCTGTTTAATTCGATCGAATTGGGGTATTTTATGACATCCGGGCCATCTTAAGCTTTTGCGAATATGAGTCATAACGCCACCTTTACCAGAATCAAATGGATGATCGTTCTTTTGTTGGTCATGTTACTGGATACATTACCCTTTCCTATCCTGGGTTTTATCATGCTGTATATTCTAATTTTCCGGCCGCAATGGTTCATAAACGCGGTGTTGCAGATATACAATCATGCCGGCCGCGGCGATCAAAACGACGCGAATTGATCTCAATTAAATCAACCTGTACCATTTATCATGAACACATATAAAGATTCCCTCTCCTCCAGACTGGTATTATGTTTCATCGTATTGGTCGGTTTGATCATCCTGCATGTGATTCCACTGCCGATATTGGAAACCCTGGTGCTGTATGTATTAATCACACGGCCCTACTGGTTTAAAGATCTGGTCGATCAAATTTATCGCAGTAAAAAGCCGAGTGAGTCAGCGGATGAATAGAAATAAAGCGGCTTTTCTTCCCACACTGATTTGCGCACTGGTTTAAAAAAATCGTGGATTCGATTTATAGCAGGGAAGAGATTAAACAGAACAATCATTCGGTCTGAACCCGCAACCGCGAAAGCGTCGGATTTAAGTAAGCAAACAGTGGGATTCGGAAATAGGCGGTCGCCCAAAAACGCGAGGCAATAAAAAAGGGCTATCCTTTCGGATAGCCCTTCGAATATGGCGTCCCCAAGGGGGTTCGAACCCCTGTTACCGCCGTGAAAGGGCAGTGTCCTAGGCCGCTAGACGATGGGGACAGAATCTGGTCTGTCCGGCATGCCGTTCTATAAATCCTGGCATACCTTTGGCCTTTACTTATTCTCTATCTAAAATCAACCTAATCGTTGACTTGACTAGTGGCGTCCCCAAGGGGGTTCGAACCCCTGTTACCGCCGTGAAAGGGCAGTGTCCTAGGCCGCTAGACGATGGGGACAGAATAAGTGTCAATCATCTGATTTGGTGGAGCCAAGCGGGATCGAACCGCTGACCTCTTGCATGCCATGCAAGCGCTCTCCCAGCTGAGCTATGGCCCCAACATCATCAGTTGAGAAAGCCCATTATACAGGATTCACAAACCTTGTCCAGCATTAATTTAAACTTTTTATGTAATCGATCGCTTTTTGTATTCTGGTCAGGGTCTTATCCTTGCCGAGCAAGGTCAAGGTCACGTCGATCGCCGGCGATACGGCCGTGCCGGTTACCGCGACACGCAACGGCTGCGCCACCTTGCCCATGTTCAACGCTTGCGCTTCGGCCAGGTCGACAATCTCCTGATGCAGCGCCTCCCCTTGCCAGTCTTCGACGTTCGCGAATTGCCGATAGAGGGCTGCCAGCACCTCCGCGGCTTCGGCGGTGAAATTCTTTTTGACCGCTTTTTCATCGTACACATCAAACTCGCGGTAGAAAAACGCGCTGGCCCGAGCCATCTCGACCAAGGTCTGGCTGCGTTCCCGTTGCGCTTTCACGACCTCGACCAGGTCCGGCCCTTCCGAAGGATCGATGCCCAACTGGCCGATATGCCAGCTCAAATGCCGCGCGACATGCGCCGGATCGCTGTTCATAATATATTGGTGATTCAGCCACAACAGCTTCTTCGTGTTGAAGGTCGATGCGGAGACATTCACGTTTTCCAACGCGAAATATTCGACCATTTCATCGATCGAGAACACTTCCTGATCGCCGTGCGACCAGCCGAGGCGCACCAAATAATTCAGCAACGCTTCCGGCAGATAACCCTCGTCGCGGAACTGCATCACGCTGACCGCGCCGTGACGTTTGGACAGCCGCGCGCCGTCCGCACCGAGTATCATCGGCAAATGCGCATACAACGGCACAGGAGCGCCCAAGGCCTGCAAAATATTCATCTGCCGGGGCGTATTGTTGATATGGTCATCGCCGCGAATCACATGCGTGACCTTCATGTCCATGTCGTCGACCACGACGGTCAGATTATAGATCGGCGAACCGTCAGTCCGGGCGATCACCAGGTCATCCAGTTCCTTGTTCGCGACCGCGATGTCGCCTTTGACCAGATCGTTGATCGTGACCACGCCATCCACAGGATTTTTGAAACGGACCACATAGTCGCGGCCATCGTCGCCTTTGTGCCCCGCATCGCGGCACTTGCCGTTGTAGCGCGGTTTTTCCTTATTGGCCATTTGCTCGTTGCGCACCGCTTCCAGCTCTTCCTTGCTGCAGCAACAATAATAAGCATCGCCCTGCGCGAGCAGTTGCTGAATCACTTCCTTGTAGCGATCGAAATGGTGCGTTTGGTAAAACGGCCCCTTGTCGTATTCGAGACCCAGCCAGGTCATGCCTTCTAAAATCGCATTGACCGATTCCTGAGTCGAGCGCTCGAGATCGGTATCTTCGATGCGCAAGATGAAATCGCCGCCGTGCTTGCGCGCGTAAAGCCAGGAAAACAGGGCGGTGCGGGCGCCGCCGATGTGCAAATAACCGGTAGGACTGGGAGCGAAACGTGTGGTGATTGTCATTGAATTCCGTTATGTGTTAAGCAAAAAATTCGGTTCATTTTGTGAATTGTCGCCTATTTTAGCGTTTATCCGGCATTCGCTTCAAAATTCCGCTCAATCACCCCGCCTTTCAGTCCACACAACACGACCCAAACGGCATGATTGTCGTGACCGTGCGATGAGCGATCAGAACCGCGCATTGGACACGCCCGCCTCGCAAAACGGGCATTGTGTTAGGAAAATCTCAAAAAGTTCAACCCCATAAAAATAAGCTACTCAAAACATACCGACAATGTTAGAATCGGAGCTTGGTATTGATACTGCAGATTCCTTTATCTTCATCGTTTTGTAACAAGGAGATTTTTCAATGAATAAACCACTCATCACCGCGGCATCGCTTGGGGCGCTGCTCATTTCCGGTTGCGCATCAACCCCCGTGAGCTCTTTTGAACCCTTTCAGGCCAGAGACCTGAACGAATTACTGACTTCCGGGCAGTATCAACAAAAGACCGACAATTTTTTTGTGATTAACGATTCGTCTTCCTCGATGGGAGAAGACTATCAAGGCGCGGCTTTTGCTTCCGGCCAGACACCGGCAAAACTTTCGGTGGAAAAGGAAATTCTGTCTCGAATCAACCAAACCATCCCCGATCTGAAACTGACTGCCGGTATCCGCAGTTTTGGCTTCGGCCCTTGCACCAGCTGGGGCAGCACGCTGTTGAATCTGCCGCCAGCCGCCTACAGCAAAGGCACGTTCACCGCCGGCATCGACGCACTGACCTGCGCGAGCGGCGGTTCACCGATGCATGAAGCGGTCGAAGCCGCGGCTTCCGACCTTTCCAGCACATCGGGCCGTATCGCCTTGCTGATTCTGAGCGATGGCCACGAACTCGAAGCCAGCCCGGTTCCCGCAGTGCAAGCCCTCAAGCAACAATACGGCGACCGTCTTTGCGTGTACTCTGTCTGGGTCGGCAATAAACATGAAGAAAGCGGCAAATTATTACTGAACAGCCTGTCCGATGTTGCCGGTTGCGGTTTCCGCGCAGATGCAGAGAATGTCGCCACTCCGGCCGGCATGGCTGAATTTGTCAAAAACGTTTTCCTGAAACCTGCAGCGCCAGCCGCGGCTCCAGGCTGTGAAGCGACCGACAGCGATAGCGATGGCATCAACGACTGCAACGACCGCTGCCCGAATACATTGAAAGGCGCGCATGTCAATCAATTCGGCTGCTGGATCATCGATGTCAAATTCGACAATGACAAGAGCAACATCAAGCCGCAATACTACGGCGAACTGGATAGCGCAGCCGAAGTCATCAGCAACAACCCGGGCGTGACGATCGAAGTCCAAGGCCACACCAGCAATACCGCATCGGCCGAATACAACCAAAAACTTTCCGAACGCCGCGCGACCGCCGTAGCGAAATACCTGACGCGTAAAGTCGGCGCCAGCGCGACACTGGTACCGCAAGGTTATGGCTTGACTAACCCGATCGATACCAATGACACCGAGGAAGGCCGCGCCAATAACCGCCGCGTCGAACTGAAGGTTATTCAATAACCTTCAGCGTTTCTCTCGAAACCGGAAGACCCCATCGGTTTTCCGGTATTCGAATCAGACATGGCCGCATCGATGATTCATTCTGTTTACAGGAATGATCGACGCGGCTTTTTTATGCGCGGCTGTTTTTTTCTCTCGCTCTCAGCTCCTAACATTCCGCCAATTTTTGCAAGGCGAATTGAATGTTTTTCCGAATTCGCTCGGCATCGCCAGCGGCCAGAGAAAATTGCAAGGCCGTTTCACAAGCCTCCCGGCTTTCCTGATAGCGCCCGGTCCAGTAAGACGCCACCGCCAATTCATCAAAAATTCGCCACTGATAAACTTCTTTTTCGACAAACAATATGTCGCTTGGGAATGGAATTTCGCTGCCCGCTTTCGCGAATAAATAAGCTTGCGCATACCAGCCCTGATTACGGCAATAGGCGGCCAGCTCATGTAACGGTTCGGCGCCCCGGCTTGGCCGCATTTCATAGGCTTTCAGCAACTGCGAGACAATCTCGCCATACGGCTTATTCATAATCACCGCCAATTTTCCGGCCTGATATTGCGCAACGAAGTTTTCCTCAACCCAACCCGGCATCTCGGCGCGCCGTAGATAATTTGCGTAAGCTTTTTGATATTGTTTGGCATCCCGGTAAGATTGCGCCAAATAAAAACGGCTGCGGCAGTCCTCGGGATTTTTTTTCAATTCAGTTTCGAGCAAGCGCGCATCCTTCAGAAATTTTTCCTCGGCGCTGACGCCGCGGGAACGCACCCCTTCGCCCTCATGAAAAATGATCCAGGCATCGGACAGCGATTCAATCGAAGGCGAACCCTCGGCGAGCAGATATTCATGCACAACCCCCTGCCATTGCCAGCGTGTTTGCGAAATATCTATCAAATTACTGAGGCTATATCGTAAGATTCCATGATGCTTTTCGAGGCGATAGGAAATACCGGGCTGCAATTTACGGTAAAACTGCGGATCGGAGCAAGCCAGTTCTTCGTCGGCGTCGATAATCAGCACCCAATCGGCCTTCCCTGAGCGGTAAGCATATTGCAAAGACTGATTTCGATTAAAACCGAAATTGACCCATTCATGAATGTGAACTTCTCCGGGAATCCCGGCCTTTTCCATCCATGCCTTGATAAACTCGGGCGTACCATCGGTGGAGCCGGTATCGACGATCACATAATAACTGATAATGTCTTTGATAGATGCAAACAAACGCCCAAGCACGGGCGTTTCGTTTTTTACGATCATATTCAGACAAATGCGTTTTTTCGTCATGACACTATTTCCTTGAGCCTATGTATCGTTCCATTGCGCAAACCGCTGACAGCATTGCAGTGAAACCGGTGTATAAAAGTTTTCGGAATATTATGTAAAAAAATGATCCTGATGTGAATCCCTCTGGACTCGCGATCAAAATTCAAGGTCATTTAAATCTGAAGTCCATAAAAAAAGAACCCATCGCGTGGATGGGTTCTTTGATCGACAAAGTGGGGGGCTAAAAAACGAGAATTTACCCCGGATTAGGAGCGGCACAAACAACATAAACGGTGTACTGACCCGGCGTCGGAGGATTATTGCCGTTCGACGACGTCCAGGATACACCCCAGCCATTCGGCGTTATCGAGCCATTTGCGGCGACTTCAGCCTGATTAAATAAAGGTAGGCTTCTTACGATCTGCGCACTGTTTGCCGCTGGCGCACCGCCGCCGCCGAATGCGACTTCGGGCGCAACACATTCGGCAACCACCAGAGCATTATTACCGGGGTTAACTTGCATAGCATATCTGACCACCACCGTGCCTAAGGCGCCTCCGGTAAGGCCATTGTCACCCTTTGGACCTTGAGGACCTGTTGCCCCATCTGCGCCCGCCGGCCCCTGAGGACCTTCCGGACCTGTTGCGCCATCCGCACCCGTCGGACCTTGAGGACCTTGAGGACCTTGAGGACCTTGAGGACCTTGAGGACCTGGTGTACCATCCGCTCCCGTCGGACCTTGAGGACCTAACGGACCTGGTGTGCCATCTGCCCCCGTCGGACCTTGAGGACCTACAGGACCTGATGCGCCATCTGCACCCGTCGGACCTTGAGGACCTACCGGACCTGATGCGCCATCCGCCCCCGTCGGACCTTGAGGGCCTGTATCGCCGGTTGCACCGGTTGCTCCCGCCGCGCCTGTCGCACCGGTATTATCCCAAATGATCTCCAGTTTCGGCTCATGCGCCGTGGCTTTACCTTCCTTGCTGTCCAGTCGGATATTCAGATCATCGCTGCCTTGCAGTACAAAACTGACCGCCGTCGCGCCATTGCCCAAACTTTCTTTGACATAATCGGTGACATCAAACTCCACCCATTGATTAAGCTGTGGAGTCGCGTCCCCAATGAGCGTTCCGATGTTCAAGTCGGCATTTTTAATCGTCATCTCGCCTACGTTTGTACTTGATTGAAACAAGCTCAATGCCCCCGTTGCTCCTTTCCTCTTCGGCACGAACAGCTTTAACTTGGCCTGAGTTAGCGTACCCGTTGGCGCCCCGTTAAGACTAAATTTCAGATAACCTGTTTGCGTTGTACCGCGCACCTGAATGAATGCGGCCTTGCCAAAATTTTTCTTCACCTGGGCAGATGACACGTAACTGTCATCAGTCAATGTAAAATCCGCCAAGGCAATAACAGGCATCGCCGTTAGTGCGGCAACGGCCCCCATTAAGGCTAACGATTTAATCTTATACTGTTGTTTGTGAACGTGATGATTTTTATTATTCATGTTGCCCCCTTCATTTATAAAATTTAAATTATTCTATCTAATAGAATCAGTTGAACATCACATTCATGCTTCACGAACCATAAGAGCACAGTCACCTTCCTTTTCGCTTCCTTAAATATTTAATGTAGCTCCGACAGTTCCTTATTTTAAAAGCCGATCGATGTTTGTGATAAATATAGCAAAGATTAAAAAAAACTTAATATTTGATACATAGTTAACTTAATAATTGAGAACTAGATCGCAAATTTAACAAAAACCTATGCGCTTGAAAGAGAAAGCTCGTTAGACTAACAATCAAGATATGGCGATACAGCCAAAAACACGAAAAAAAAAAGCGCCGTCAGGGAATGGCGGCGCTTTTTATTATTTAGATACGCCAAAGGCGTTAGAGAATGGGAAGAAAAATAAGCTTCTACGCTTAGTCGATCACTTCAATACCGCCCATATAAGGTAGCAAAGCCTCCGGAATCCGAATCCGCCCCTCCGCATCCTGGTAATTTTCGAGTACCGCGATCAAGGTTCTGCCGGCGGCCAAGCCAGAACCGTTCAGAGTATGCACGAGTTCCGGTTTGCCGGTTTCGGGATTGCGCCAGCGCGCCTGTAGGCGGCGTGCCTGGAAATCCTTGAAATTGCTGCATGAAGAAATTTCGCGGTAAGCGCCCTGCCCCGGCAGCCAGACTTCGAGATCGTAAGTCTTGGCGGAAGAAAAGCCGGTATCGCCGGCGCACAGCAGCATACGGCGGTACGGCAGGTTCAGTTTTTGCAGAATCGTTTCTGCATGTTGCGTCAGCTCTTCATGCGCCCGCGCCGAATCATCCGGCCTGACGACCTGCACGATCTCGACTTTTTCAAACTGATGCTGGCGGATCATGCCGCGCACGTCGCGGCCGTAGGCGCCGGCCTCGCTGCGGAAACACGGGCTGTGGCAGACCAGCTTCAGCGGCAGGTCTTTCGCATCGAGAATCACGTCGCGAACGATATTGGTGACCGGCACTTCCGCGGTCGGAATCAGATACAACGGCGGATTATCGCCCGCCTTGAACAAATCCGCCTCGAACTTCGGCAACTGGCCGGTGCCGCGCAAGCTGTCCGCGTTGACCAGATACGGTACATAGGTCTCGCTGTAGCCGTGCTCGCCGCTATGCGTGTCGAGCATCAACTGAATGATCGCCCGTTGCAGACGGGCCAGCGCGCCGTTCAAGACGACGAAGCGCGCGCCGCTCAGCTTGGCGCCCAACTCGAAATCCATGCGTTTGTTTCTGGCGCCCAGATCGACGTGATCCTTCGGCGTAAAGTCAAAAGTCGGCAAGGTGCCCCAGCGGCTGATTTCGACATTGCTGTCTTCGTTCTTGCCTTCCGGCACATCGATGTCGAGAATGTTCGGTATATACTCCAGCAGCGCCGTGACCGCCGCCTGAATCTCGGCCAGTTCGGTTTCGGCCTGTTTCAATTGATCGCCGAGATGCTGGACCTGATCCATCAACGGCTGAATGTCCTCGCCCTTGGCCTTGGCCTGTCCTATCGCCTTCGAACGGCTGTTGCGCTCGTTTTGCAGTTCCTGCGTTTTGACCTGCACGTCCTTGCGGCGGTTTTCGAGGTCGGTATAAGCCTGCTTGTCGAAAGCAAAGCCGCGTCTAGCCAATTGCTCGGCGACATAATCGAGTTCGGTTCTAAATAACTTGGGGTCTAACATGATGGATACGTTACTATTAATATCAAGAAAAAAATCTAGCTAAAATGCGCCTGGGCCGGCCAACTGACGATATGCTCGAAATGCAGTTCGGCCTGCAAGACGGCGATCGCCTGCATGACCCTGTCCGGCTCGTCATAGAACTCCAGGATCAACGGCAGTTCGAGCGATAAATCGACCAGCGACGAGGTATGGATTTCGCGCGAGGCGCCCATGCCCTCGATGCCGCGAAACACGGTCGCGCCCAGGATTTTCTGCCGGTCGCGCAATATGTTCAGCGCCTTTTCGAGGCGCATGTCGCCATCCAGCACGTAAATTCTGGCAAGCATTATCGGTTTGATGCTCATATCCTTTCACCCGCGCTCAGGCCGAGCCATAACAACAATAAACACAACAAGCCGTTGCCGGCAAATACCCCCGCGATCAGATTCAGATGGGTCTCCAGCGCAAAGCCATGCTCAAGCAGGTAGAGCACCACATAGAGGCCCGACAAGGTCAAAAAGACCCCGGCCATGATCACCATCATCGCGGCGCGGTATTCGACCGCAATCTCGACGCGCTGCAACAGGATCGCGGCGACGATGCCGATCAAAAACGCGACCAGCGCATTCGCGAGCATGATCGCATAAGGAATGGCGCCGTCCTGCCAATGGATCATGCCGGCCGAATAATAATACAGCGACCTGCCAGCCAAAAGGCCAAGCCAGACCGCGAGCAGACAGGCAAATACGCTGCCCGCGATATTGAGCGCGGCCTTCGACAGCGCGCCCTGTTCGATCAGATAGATCGTTTCGAGCGAAAAGCTCGAAAAGGTCGTAAAGCCGCCGAGAAAGCCGACCAGGATCGCGGCGCGGTATTCGAGCGCAAACGTGACCCTTTGCAAAATCAAGGCTTCGGCCAACAGGCCGATTAAAAATGAACCGATCACATTGACGGCCAGCGTACCGTAAGGAAAGCCCCGCCCCAGCCACTGGTAAACGCCGCTCGATACCAGAAAACGCACTACCGAACCGCAGGCGCCGCCGAGCGCGATCACGATCAACTGATTCATGTTAACGGCTTATGAGCCGCGCTTGGCCGCAAATTGGGGCGCGATGAAATGCTCCCGGTAATACTGGAGTTCGTCGATCGATTCTTTGATATCTTCCAGGGCGCGGTGCGAGGATACCTTGTTGAAGCCGTCCTTGATTTCCGGCGCCCAGCGCGCGGCCAATTCTTTCAGCGTCGAGACATCGATGCTGCGGTAATGGAAAAAAGCTTCCAGCTTCGGCATGTAGCGGACCAGGAAACGCCGATCCTGCCCTATCGTATTGCCGCACATCGGCGAGGTTCCTTCGGGAACCCATTGTTTCAAAAATTCGAGCGTCTGCCGCTCGGCTTCAGCCATATCGATTTCGGACGTCCTGACACGGTCGATCAAACCGGATTGGCCGTGATGTTGCTGATTCCAGTCGTCCATCTCCGCCAGCACCGCGTCGGGCTGATGCACCGCCAGCACAGGTCCCTGCGCCAATATCGCCAACTCCTTGTCGGTGACGATCGTCGCAATCTCGATAATCACATCCTGGTCAGGATTTAATCCGGTCATTTCGAGGTCAATCCAGATAAGACGATCCGAATCCAGTGCCATTTAATATCTCTCCATTATGTTCATAAAGTTCCGATTAGTGTAGCATTGGCGAATCTCAATGGCTATTCCTTAAAAGCTTCGATTATAACCAGATATCCATGAACATTTTTACCGTTATTTTCATCATCGCGCTGATTATTTCCTACTCGCTGCAATTCTGGTTGTCCAGGCGCCAGGCCGCTTACGTGCTGGCGCACCGCGGCGAAGTCCCCCCCGCTTTCGCGAAGTCGGTACCGCTGGCCGCGCACCAAAAGGCGGCGGACTATACGATTGCGAAAGGCAAACTCGGCGACATCGACGGCCTCTTCGGCTTGGTCCTCCTGTTGCTGCTGACTCTGGGCGGGGGCATCAATCTGGCGTTTACCTTCTGGTCCTCGGTTATCGAATCTTCGATCCTTTCCGGGGTCGCGGCGATCGCAACGATCTTTCTGGTAATGACCCTCTTGGAATTGCCGACCAGCCTGTATCAAACCTTCGTGATCGAAGAAAAATTCGGCTTTAACAAAAGTACGGTCAAACAGTTTTTCCAGGATCATGCGCTGCAACTGGCGTTGGGCGCGGCGATCGGCATACCGCTGTTATCATTGATTTTGTGGGTGATGGGAAATGTCGGCTCTTTTTGGTGGCTCTGGGCCTGGGCGATCATGATGAGCTTTTCCTTGCTGATGAGCTGGCTGTTTCCAACCCTGATCGCGCCGTTGTTCAACAAATTCACGCCGATGGAAGAAGGCTCCTTGAAATCACGGATTCAAAAACTGTTGGACCGTTGCGGCTTCAGCAGCCAGGGCATTTTCGTGATGGACGGCTCCAAACGTTCCGGCCACGGCAATGCCTATTTCACCGGGCTCGGCAACAATAAACGGATCGTGTTTTTCGACACCCTGATCAAGTCGCTCGACGATGAAGAACTCGAAGCGGTGCTGGCCCACGAACTGGGGCATTTCAAATGCAAGCATGTGATCAAGATGCTGGTCGCCACTTCGGTGATGAGCCTGATCAGCCTCGGCATCCTCGGCTGGCTGATCGATCAATCCTGGTTTTATACCGGCCTCGGCGTGCAGCAACCCTCGCATGCGGCCGCCTTGTTGCTGTTCATGCTGGTGTCGCCGGCATTCACCTTTTTCATGCAGCCGATCAGCGCCTTTTTCCAGCGCAAGTTTGAGTTTGAAGCGGACAGCTTCGCGTCCGAGCATGCGCAAGCGGCCAAAATGATCAGCGGACTGGTCAAGCTGTATGAAGAAAACGCCAGCACGCTGACTCCCGATCCCTTGTATTCAGCTTTTCATTACAGCCATCCGCCGGCAGCGATCCGCATAGCGCATCTGGAAGCGAAAATGGCGGCCAAGTAGTGTCCGAGCTCAAAGAAGGATTGGTGGTAGCGCATTTAGGCCAGGGCATCGCGGTCGAGCATCGCGGCCAGATCGCTCTCTGCCAAACCTTAAGAAAACTGGATACGGTCGCGGTCGGAGACAAAGTGCTCTGGTCAGAGGCAGGCTCCGGCCAGGGCCGCATCGAAGAGATTCTGCCCAGGCACTCATTATTGATGCGCCCGGCCCGGAACGGCAAAACCCGTCCAGTCGCGGCTAACATCGATACGGTGATGGTGATTTTTGCGATGGAGCCGCATTACGACTGCCTGTTGATCGATCAATATCTGGCGATATGCGAAAACAGCAACTTCAAGGCGGCGCTGGTTCTGAACAAGGCCGACTTGCCGCTGACGGATGCAGCGGAAAACGATCTCGCGGTATATGTCGCGTTGGGTTACCCCTTGTACCAAGTCAGCGCGAAAACCGGACGCGGCCTGGACCAGTTGAAGCAGGCGTTACAAAATCAGGTCAGCATCTTTACCGGCCAATCCGGCGTTGGCAAATCCTCGCTGACCAACGTATTCATTCCGGACAAGGACATCAAGATCAACACGATTTCGGCGTCCGCAAAGCTCGGCCGCCATACGACCACCGCCGCGACCTTGTATCATCTGCAGGAAGGCGGCGATCTGATCGACAGCCCAGGTGTCGCGATCTTCGGGCTGGCGGATTTATCCGCAAGCGAACTGGCGTATGGCTACCGGGAATTCCGGCCGCTTATCGGCCACTGTCAGTTTAACGATTGCCGGCACGAACAGGACAAAGGCTGCGCGATACGGGCGGCGGTCGAAAATGGTACAATAGCCTCCTCCCGCTACCAGCGTTTTCTGAAACTTAAAGAAAAAATCCCGCTCAAGCGTTAACTAATCTTTCGGGCAGCCTTCCAGTTTGTAAATCGCATAGCCTCTCTCGTCGATCTGCCGCCGCATCTCGGCCGGCGCCTCGGCGCTATGACAAAAGTAGCATGTTTCCTGGGTGACCACCGCGTCGGCGTGGCCGATGCTTTCGAGCCAATGTTTGGCGGATTGCAGCGCTTTTTGCGGGTCCTGCTCGTCGATGATCACATCGAAATGCATGATGCCGCCTTTGGTTTTTTTCGCGTAAGTGTCAAATACGTGTGAAATGGTCATATGGTTTCGATAAAAAACCGGTGGACGAGCCACCGGCGCAACAAGAATGCTTTAATAAAGGATATTACCAGAAAAATTTCTGAACAATTTACAAGGCTTTACACAACAATCGAACCGTATTTGCCTGATAAAAAATTTCCTTAGAAAAAAAGTTATTTTTTATATAGTATCGATTCGATATGCTGTGAGATTATGGTATAATAAAATTAATGTCAAGAAATTTTAAAATTTAAGCGTGATGGAAAGAATAGCCATATTTGAAGTCATCGAACGCATGTCGGCATTGATCCGTTCCGAGGAACGCAAGAGGTGCACCGAACTCGGTCTGCAACCGGTCCATTTTCAGGTTCTGGATTACCTTTCGCGCTGCAACCGCTACAGCGATTCGCCGGCCGCATTGACCAACTACCTGGGCATGACGCGCGGCACGGTTTCACAAACCTTGCAGCTGTTGGAAAAAAAGGGCTACATCAGGAAAACGACCGACAGCAACGACCGCCGCATGGTGCATTTGAGCCTGCTTAATGAAGGCGAGTCGATGCTGTCCGATGCACGCTCGACCGAATTGTTCAGGGAGGCTTCGACCTTATTGAACGAAGATACCGACACCGAAAAAGTCTTCTCGCAAACGCTGCTGGCTTTGCAAAAAGCGCATAAATCCCATACCTTCGGTTTATGCAAGACTTGCAAATATTTTACCCGTGAAGCCGACGGATTTGCTTGCGGCTTGACCAAGGAACAGCTTAGCCAGAGCGACAGCGAAAAGATCTGCCAGGAGCACACGGTCAACTAGCGTTCCGATTGCCTGTCCAAAGCCCAGCGCACATGTTCTTTGATCAGTTCAGCTGGATGCTCAAGCTTTGCCGTCAATGCCGCGATGATTTCCGGCGCACTGCGCGCATTGCCGAGCGCGACTGCGATGTTTCTGAGCCAACGCTCATGGCCGATCCTCCTGATCGCCGAACCTTCGGTCTTGGTCAAAAAAGTCTGTTCATCCCAAGCGAACACCTCGAGCAATTGCGGTGTATTCAGCCTATGCCGAGGCTTGAAATCGCCTTCGCCGGTTAATTTCGCAAATCGATTCCACGGACAGACCAATTGGCAGTCATCGCAGCCGTAGATGCGGTTGCCGATCAGAGGCCGCAACGGTTCTGGAATCGCGCCGTGCAGCTCGATTGTCAGATAAGACACGCAACGGCGCGCATCGACCTGGAAAGGCGCTACGATCGCCTGGGTTGGACAAATGCTCAGGCAGGCGGCACAGGAACCGCAATGCGCCGAGGCAAGCGCATCGATCGGCAACGGCAGATCGGTGTAGATTTCACCTAGAAAAAACCAGGAACCGGCTTTGCGGTTGATCAGATTCGAATGCTTGCCGATCCAACCGAGCCCCGCTTTTTCCGCCAGCGCTTTTTCGAGCACCGGCGCGCTGTCGACGAAGGCGCGGTAGCCGAACGGGCCGATGTCCGCCTGGATCTTGTCGGCCAATTTTTGCAGACGATGCCGGATCAGCTTGTGATAATCGCGACCGAGCGCGTAGCGTGAGATATAGGCCGCGCTCGGATCGGCAAGGTTTTTGTCCATCGCGGCGGCAGGCTCGGGCAAATAATCCATCCTTACCGAGATGATGCGTAACGTGCCGGGTTGCAGCAAGTCAGGCCGGCTGCGCTTGAGCCCATGACGCTGCATGTAGTCCATTTCGCCATGAAAATTTTTGCCAAGCCAGACATGTAAATGCTGTTCGGCCTGCTGCAGATCGGTGTCGGCGATGCCGACCTGCTGGAAACCCAACTCCAGCCCCCATTGCTTGATACGCGCCGCCAGTTGCTGCATTTCCTCATGATGATCGGCTGACGGCACCATAAAATCAGGAATATCGCTTTTCAATTAGATTCAAAAACAAACAGGGGCGACAGCAGCCGCCCCTTTGATTAAAGTAAATACAATCTCATAGCTGCCCTACCGGACTGCCGACATTGACGCCTCTACCATCGCCTATATCCGGCTTTTGCACGCTGCTGCGTCCTGTCGTATCGTTATCGTCCAGCGGCGGACGCGGATCGCGGCCGGCCATCAAGTCGTCTATCTGAGCCTTGTCGATCGTTTCCCATTTCATCAGCGCCTCGGCCATCTTGTGCAGAATTTCGATATTGTCCTGCAACAACTTTTCGGCGCGCTGGTAGTTGCGGTCGATCAACGCGCGAATTTCCTCGTCGATCTGATGCGCGATCTCGTTCGAAAACGAGGACCCCGGCGACGAATAGCCCATGAACGGCTGCCCGCTTTCCTCGCCATAAACCTGCGGTCCGAGCTTGTCCGAAAAACCCCAGCGCTTGACCATGTTGCGCGCCAGTTCGGTCGCCCGTTCGATGTCGTTCGAGGCGCCGGTGGTGACGCGGTCGCCGCCGTAGATCATCAATTCCGCGATGCGGCCGCCGAACAGGCTGGCGATCTGGCTTTCGAGCTTGCGCTTGCTGGCGCTGTACTGGTCGCGTTCGGGCAGGAACATCGTGACGCCCAGAGCATTGCCTCTCGGCATGATGCTGACCTTATAGACCGTGTCATGATCCGGCGACAGCTGGCCGACGATGCAGTGCCCCGCTTCGTGGTAAGCGGTCAGGCGCTTGTCTTCCTCGGTCATCACCATCGTATGGCGCTCGGCGCCCATCAGGATCTTGTCCTTGGCTTTTTCGAGATCGCCCATCGTGACTTCCTGCTTGTTCGAACGCGCCGCGAACAGCGCCGCCTCATTGACCAGATTGGCCAGATCGGCGCCCGAGAAGCCCGGCGTGCCGCGCGCGATGTATTTCAATTCAACATCGGCCGCGGCCGGCACTTTCTTGATATGTACGTTCAAAATTTGCTCGCGGCCTTTCACATCCGGCAGACCGACATTGACCTGACGGTCGAAGCGGCCGGGACGCAGCAAGGCTTTGTCGAGCACGTCGGCGCGGTTGGTCGCCGCGATCACGATCACGCCTTCGTTGCCGTTGAAGCCATCCATTTCGACCAGTAACTGGTTCAGCGTTTGCTCGCGCTCCTCGTTGCCGCCGCTGAAACCGGCGCCGCCGCGTTGACGGCCGACCGCGTCGATTTCGTCGATGAAGATGATGCACGGCGCATGCTCCTTCGCCTGCGCGAACATGTCGCGCACCCGCGAGGCGCCGACGCCGACGAACATTTCGACGAAGTCGGAACCGGAGATCGTGAAGAACTTGACGCCCGCTTCGCCGGCGATCGCTCTGGCCAGCAGGGTCTTACCGGTGCCCGGAGGCCCGACCATCAGAATGCCGCGCGGAATCTGGCCGCCGAGCTTCTGGAATTTTTGCGGGTCGGACAGGAAATCGACCAGCTCGACGACTTCTTCCTTCGCTTCCTCGCAGCCGGCCACATCGGCAAAATGGACCGTGCGCTTGTCTTCTTCCAACAACTTGGCCTTGCTTTTGCCGAAACTGCCGGTTCCGCTGCCTCCACCCTGCATCCGTTTCATATAGACCATCCAGAGCACAATCAGCAGCAGCATCGGGAACCAGGAAACGAATATTTCCATCAGAAATGATTGCTTCGGCGGCGCGACGGTGCGGATCTGTACGCCGGCGGCCAATAAATCATCGATCATATGCGGATCGTCAGGTTCGTAGGTTTCATATTCCTGACCCTCATTCGTGCGAATCTTGATATGGTCACCCATGATCTCGACGCGCGCGACCTGCTTCGCCTTGACTTTGTTGATAAAGTCCGAATAGGCGATGGTATCGTCCGATAACTGCGGCCTGGAATTGAACTGATTGAAAACCAGCAGGCAACCTATCAGTACGGCTGTCCAAAGTAGCAGATGAAGTAGACTTGTTTTCATGATACGTCTCCTGCGCCCGCATGCGTCCGGGCAATAATCATGGGATTGACCGGCAGCCAAACCTTCATTTTCGCCTGAATGCTTGCCGGCAAGAACCGTCCCTGGAGGAATGTTGAACTCGGGGCGGAAACATCAATTCCCGCCGCCTATCCCGATGATCCAGTGATGACCGGGACGCAAATCCCTTTGCCTCGCGGCAGCCGCTGAAAAAAGACTTTCAACAGGCCGCGATACAAGTGACGTTGATTATTATTGTAGGGAGTACGCCAAATGATTCAATTTAAACCGAGTATCCGCTTTAAATTGAATATCCGCTGACTTTCATCATAATGCAACAATTAGACTAATTCAAATTCTGATGGGTTCACATTGAGTTCGCCGGCAATTTTGACCGCGACTTTTTTCTCGTTCGCATCGAAATTGCCGTCGGACGATGCGATCGCGATGATCATCCGCATCAACAGGCGCGCGGCTTCATTGTTCGATTTCATCTTGCCCAGGGCTTGATAGGCCTTGGCTTCGCCGATGTCCTTGTCGAATTCGAGCTGGCCGACAAAATCCTGAAACGCCTTGATCACGTCGCTGGTCGTAAACACCGACAGCGCATCGTTGCTCTCGATGAATTTGATCATTTTTTGCTTTTCTTCGCCGGTGATGCTGCCGTCGGCCATCGCAATCAATGCGGAACCGGCCATCGCCGCGTTCAGAAAATCCTTGTTCTTGAATTTCATCGCTTCGGTTTTTAATTCACTGGCTTTGCTTTTCAGTTGACTCAGGAAACTTTCAAAACTCATGGGGTCACTCCTTCATTGGTTGTGGGTAAAATAGGATAAACAATTGAACGGACGCTACGCTACGATTTTTGGGAAAGCCGGCCTTATTTACTGCCCGCCACATAATTCAACCCCCAACCATAGGCTTGGTCCATTTGCTGATGGCCGGAAAAATAATCGACCAATTTGGTGACGCGCAGTTGGCCATTCTCGTTTTCGAGCATCGCGATCGCGCACATGAATTGATCGTTGCGGTGGCTGTCGAGCCGCACTTCGATATCGGGCTGATTTTTACACTTGATCGTGATCACCGCATCGACATGCGACCAGTTCGGCACGCCTTCATAAATGAAGGCAAAGAGCAGCACCCGGCTGAATTCCTGCCATTGGCTGCCGTTGATGCGCAGCGTTTCGCCGCCGACCGAGCGGCCGCTGCGGTCATCCTGATCGAGTTCGATGAACGGGAACTGCCGCAAATTGCCGAAATGCCCTCCCAAGGCCTGCACCGCGCCGCGCGCGCCGTCCTGAAACTCCCACAGGCAGGCCAGATCGAGGTCGATGCCATCGGCCTTTCTGCCGAACAGGCCGGCCGATTTGACCGGCGTCGCGTTCCAGTTCAGATTGACCAGGATTTCGCCGAGACCGTCCCGGTTTTTCTCCAGCGAGATCGACTGGCCGCGTTTTTCGAGCGTGATCTTGCTTAAATTGAGCTTCGGCGGCGGCGCGGGCTCCAGAGTAGGCACCGGTGCCGGCGCCGGGCTCGATTCGCCTTCGCCGACATCGACGCCGTAAAACTCGGCCAAGGGCTGCAAACCGCCGATAAAACCCTGCCCGACCGCGCGCAGCTTCCACTGGTTCTGATGCCGGTAAAACTCGGCCAGAATCAGCGCGGTTTCCTGATTTTTGCTCGTGTCGAGCACAAAGCTCGCGATTTCGAATCCGGTCAGAAAATCCTTGACCAGCACGGTCACCTGCTGAATCTCCGCGAAACTCTGGCCTTTCGCCTGACCATCGGTGATCGTGATCGTCAGCGCAATTTTCGTAACCTCCGGCTGCGTTCTGTCCAGATGCAGAGTCAAGCGGTTGTGTTCGGATTCAAGTTCAACACCCTGATCGGCGCGGACTGGCTGATTGTAAAATACGAAATCGTCATCCCTGGACACCTTGCCTTGCGCATTCAACAGAAAAGCGCTCACGTCGAGGTCGGGGCCCGAGATCTTGCGCCCCGTCATCACGGTCACATGCAAGGCTGGCGCCGGCAGCGGACAATTTTGTCCGGCGACCATATCGATTCTATTATACATTGAACCCTCCCGCCAAGCTGCGCGTTTGATTAGATGGTAACTTCTTTATAATCCTGCAGCGACACCAGTTCCCGATTGCCGTAACAGGCATGCCGGGCGATGATGTCATCGCTCCATTGTCCGTGCGTCGCGACTTCGCACATCGCATTATGCATTCTGAACACGGCCGGCGCGGCGCTGTCCTGCATCGACACCGCCATGTCGTGGTCCGAGCGTTCGACCCGGTAGGCATTTTCGATCGCCGGCACCTGATCCGGATGAATCGCGGTCTTGCCGATCAAGCCATGCGCCAAATCCTGGCGAATCTCCTGCTGCAAGGTTTCATAGTCGTCCAGGTATTCGAAAACCGGTGCGGACAATGCAAATCCGTAAGGCTTGAACTGCGTGACCAATTGCGCGATCACCTGCCCCAGGGGCGTTTGATACAGCGTCATGTGCCGAGGCCTTCTAATGCCCAGCAGATTCATCAAATCGTTGCCGCCGACTCTGAGCATCAGGATGCGCTGATCGACGCCTTCCTGCAACAAGGCCTGGCGAAGTTCGCGCATCGCCTCGGCATCGAACACGTCGCGGGTTTCGAGCGTCGGCATCACCTTGAAAGACGTGCCCTGCAATTGATCGAAGTAGGCCGAAAAATTGTCGAGCGTGAACTTGGGCAGCACGAAGCCGTCGATGCGTTCGATATGCGGTAAGTCGAGCAGCCGCGAGAGAACCTCGGGATTGCGCGCGCGGATAAAGCGGAAACGCCCCTTGGTTTCCCGAAAGCCCTGCATGCACAGGCCCAAATGGCGGATGCAGCTGTCGACCTCGAATTTCAATACCGCATCTTCGGTGCAGAAAATCATCGATCGTAACTGCGGCAACTTATCGCCATTCGCAATGTCGCGAAGGTCAAGCCTGTGGGCGGGCATGTATAGCGGCGCCCCCAGTTGCCAAGGTGAGAACGGCCGATTTTGATCGGAAACTGGGAACATGGGGTTCATTTGACCTCTTTGATTAAAGCTGCCGCGAGATACGGCAAATCCTTGTGCTCTTCGACCGGGATAGATTTCGACTCGGCCAGCCATAGCAGATGCCGGGTGGCTTCCGAATCCTTATTTCTGAGCAGCAGGCGCCCGGCCTCGCGTCTCAGCAAGACGCGAGTCGCCTCGCCGATCCCGGGTTTGATGTAATTATAATGACTCAAGCGATAGCGTTCAGCAATGCCCTGCAAAAAATCCAGCGATACGGCCTGCAAGGCCTCCTTATCGGGCGGCGCTTCAGGCTCCCGAATGCCGGACTCCCGACACACCGTTTCCACCTGGCTCAGCATTGCTTCGATAAAATACTGCGATAGATCGTACGGCTCGAATTTCTTATAGTAGACACAGCCGTGAAATGAAGCGGGACCTGATATTTCGTGCCGGAAGATCGAACGGCTGATCAGCCCGGAGACGGTCGCATTCAACACGCAGGACGGGATCAGATAATCCTCGTTTGATGCGGCGACCGCCGCGGCTCCGGACAGGTCGGTCAGTACAAACAAATCGGCCGGAATACGGATGCCATCGGAGTCGGCAAAATCGTCCAAACTGGCTGCCAACTGCCGGGCGATCACGCCCTTGCCGGTCCAGCCGTCCACAAAAACCAGGGATTCCTGCGCATGGCGCCGCAAAATAGTGCGTAGCGCCTGTTGATCAAGGCCTTTGTCGCGCAGGATAGAAATCGAATAATGGGCGGCGTCGCGCCCAAAATGGCGTTTCAGCACATGCTTCAGCAACACGCCGACCGGAGTGCCGGCGCGCGCGAGCGATACCAGTGTGATGTTGTCCTTGCGCAAGGCATCGATCCGTTTGGCCAGAAGCAACAGATGCTCGGCCATGCGCCGGCCGTTCAAGGCGATGGCATCGTGAAACAGTTGCAGATAAGCCTCTGAGGGCAGCGACTCGTGCGACAGCATTTCCGAATAATGCCTCCGGCCCGACTGGATCAGCGCTTCCTTGAGCGCGACCGGGGTATCTTCGATCTCGATCGGCGTCAGCAAAAATTCGACATCGCTGGCTGAATAACTGCCTGTAAACGGAGCCGTCATCTCATTGCACCGTTGCGAGAGTCTTGAACAGCTGCGTATTTTTCGGAATCAGCGCATAATCGCAGAGCGTCAGGAACGGTGCATCGGTCCGGCTGTCGCCCGCGCCGAAAGTCAAAACTTCGGGATGTTGGCGCCGGTAACGGTCGAGCAAATACTGCACCGCGTCCTCCTTGTTGATGATTTTCGGCAATAACGCCAGATTATTGCCGTTCAAATGCGTGTATAAACTGCCGTCCCGAACGAAGGGATGCGGTCTGACGATGTCTTCGAGCAATGCCTTCAGCGGCGCCTCGAGGCCCGATTTATGTTTCACCACGCCGAACCAGTCGATATCGAAATCGCGAACCAGGCGCAATTTGTAGCCTTCATGGCGACCCGCGAAAACCTGCACGTCCTCCCAGACCGCCAGCAGCTTTTGATAATAATCGGGCAAGAGACCCCGCATCCGCTCCATCCACGGCGGGTCGAATTGACGATTTTTATCCAGGATCACCGCGCCATGATTCAGCACGACTTCTTCCCGAAACGGCAGATTCACGCGCGCGAAGGCTCCGGCATCGCGCGCGGTGACCGGCACGATCTTGAAGTCTTTTTGAAACCATTGCCAAAGCCATTGCTGCTTGCGTGTCGCAAACGAATTCGGCGTGCCGTCGGGCAGAAATGCCCTGACCTCCAGCGCCGGATCGTCGGGACCGTGCTCGCACTTGCGCAAGGTCTGAAACAGCGTGTCATCCAGGTCTAAAAATATGTAGTTTTGCATGTAAGGTTACAGGATCGATCGCGATGCGGGCGCTGAGCGCGCGCCAGGCAGCGAGGCGTTCTTGAAGAGGCGCGTTCAGCGGGGTTTCGTGGCAGAGGATGATCGCCTGGTAGGTATCTGGATTCAGGTTGTAGATGAAATTGTCGATGCCGTCTTCGTAATTGTCTTCGAAACGGCAGACCGAGGCAATGTCATTGCCCTGATGGATCGGCGAACGGGTCGTGCTTTGCACCTTGACCCGGTGACCCCGGCGTTCGAGTTCTCGCCCGAGCAAATAAGCCGGCGCATTGCACTCGCCGGTGCCGAGCACCAGCAGCGGGCGCGCATCGGCCGGGTTCAGCAGCTCCTGGAGATCCAGCATGTCCGCATCGGCCAGCGTCACCGGCGACTTGATTCCCAAACGGCCGGGCCAGGCCAGCAAATGTTTCTTACAGCGGCCGTTGCCGATCGCATTGACCGTCACCTGAGGCAAATCCACCTCGCCGGCATCCTCGAAACGCAAACGGCCCGCGCGCAGCGCGACCCATTCGACCGGCACGCCGGCCTGCGCTTCGAGTTTTACGCGGTCTTCAGAACGCGCAAAATTGACCAGGCTGACGATGAACACTCGCCGCAGCCCCGGATTGACCGCCTGATACGCCTGAATCAAGCGCAAGAACGTGCGCCCGGTGCTGATCTCGTCGTCGATCAACACCAACGTTTCGGCGCTCGAAAACAGCTTCCGCTCTTCCGCCCCGCTTGGATAATACAGAAAAAAATCGGTCGCATGACTGTGCGCCTCGTCGAATTCGAGACGCGGCACGCCTTCCAGATGATAGCGCGTGGTCTGCATGAACAGGCCGTTTCTTGCGCCCTCACGGCAGGCCGCTTCGAAGACGCCGTAGCCGAGGCCGGTCGCGGTTTCGGCCATGCCGATCCAGAGCGAGCCCTGCCCTAGCAAGCTTTTCAGTACCGGCCGCGCCAACGCGCGGTAGGTCCAGCTCATCAGCAGCGGACTGACCGGATAATGCTTGCCAAGCACCTTGCTGACCAGCAAAAATTTGCGCTTGCTGCCGATGCGCGAGGCGAAACCGAGCAAGCGCTTTATCGGCACGCGGCCCGGCTCGATGTCGAGGTGCAGAATGCCGGTGTCGAGTGGAATGGAGAGGGTTTGGGTCATCAGGAGTTGTTCAATGCAAGGGCTGGCGCAACAATTTGAGGTAGCTTTAACGCGAGGGACGGATCAAGCCGCCCCGTAAGTTTAGCGCATAAATATTACGAACGGATGATGCCAAACCGTCAGACGACAGAGGCTTCATCCAGCAAAACCACCGGCGTGTTGATTTCGCTTATCTTGAGCCCGTAACGCAGCGGCGGAATCTCCGGCGTTTCGCCGTTGAAGGCCTCGAGCGCAATCTTCGCCAGATTCGCGCCGGCAAGACAGGCCATGCCGAAACCGCCGGAAGGGCGCGGATTGATCTCGAGCAGACGCGGGCCCGACTCGCCTTCCTTGTATTGAATGTTGACCAAGCCGTTCAGGCGGTAATGCCGGATCAAACGCTCGGTCATCCCGGCGATGTCGGGATGATTGTCGATAGCCTGGCCATGGCCGGCCAACGGCGATTTTTTGCGTTGCACCGCGCACAGCAACTCGCCGTGCCGGGCCGCGCAATCGACGCTCCATTCCGGGCCGCCCAGGTGCTCCATCACCAAGAGCGTATCGAAATGCGGCGTATTCGCCATGCCGCCCTGCAATTCCCGCAGAGGAATCTGGTATTCGACGCCCTTCAACAAATGCACGATGCTGTCGCGCTCCGGGTCCAGAATCCGAAAACCCAGGCCATACACCGAAACGGCCGGCTTCACGCACAAACGCTTATGTTTTGATGACAGCGTCTCGACCGCCTGATCGAAGGAATCGCTATCATTGACCGCGATAAAATCCATCGCCAGCGCGACTTCCTTCGGAAGGTCCTGATAAAAATGCGCCTTGTTGTTCAGCAGCGTCAGCGTGTCGTGATCGGCCGCCGCCATCAGCTTCACGCCGGCGGACTCGAACTGTTCCCGGTTTTGACAGGCCAGGGCCGCTTCCTTGCCCGGCCAAAAAACATCGATCCGGTGCTCGCGGCAAAAGTCCAGGCACCAAGCGACATAGTCCAGCCCATGCAGGTCGGAAGGCTCCAGATAGGCGTCGTCGGCGGCCAGAAAGGCGGTCGCGGTCCGATGCGTGTGCGTACACACGATCGTGACCTCGCCATGCGGATAACCCGCCTTCAGTTGTCTGAATACCGCGCCGATCGTCGAAAAGGTCTTGTTGAACCAGATTCTCATGCGGCCTTACAGATTCGCGGTGATTTGCGGCAACAGGCTGTCGATCGTCCGGCCGTGGCCGTTTTCGCCGATCGCATGCATCTTCCATTCGCCTTCATGGCGATACACTTTCGCCATGATCTGCGCGGTATGCGAGCCTTGCGCACTGAGCGTATAACGGGCGATTTCCTTGTTGCTGCGGCTGTCGAGCAGGCGGCAATAGGCATTTTCGACCTGGTCGAATGTCTGATTCGTAAAAGAGTTGACCGTGAATACCAATGACTTCACATTCGCCGGCACATTGTTCAAGTCGACGATGATCTGTTCGTCGTCGCCATCGCCCGCGCCGGTGCGGTTGTCGCCGGTATGCACGACGCTGCCGTCCTTGCTTTTCAATTGCCGGAACCAGACCGTATCGACGATCTTCTTTTGTTCGTCGAACAGCACACAGGATGCGTCCAGGTCGATCGAGGCAGCGCCACCACCGCCGAACATGCCTTTCAAGAGACCGCCGCCGGCTTTTTTCGCATCCCAGCCGAGGCCCATGATCACCTTGTTCAACTCGCCGCCCGCTTCCTTGTTCAGCGAGATTTTTTGGCCTTTCTGTAAACTGATACCCATTGCTTTGCCCTCTGTGTTTAGCGTTTCTTGGTTATTGATTGGTTGATTCTAGCGCATCAACGGACGATGCCTTGGCTTTTGGCCGCTTCGAGCCACTCGGGAAACTCGCCCAGCAATCGGTCATACAAAGCTTGTTCGTCGATGCTATGCAGGTCGTCCAGCGCGAAAAATCCGCAATTGTCCACCACGCGCCCGGCCATCGTATCGAGTTTTTCCAGGATGCCGTATTGCCGGCCGCCGATCCCGACAAACTGCCAGAAAATCGGCAGTGATGCCACATCGGTCAGCAATTGCTTGATTTCCTTGTTCAGGCTGACGCCGCCGTCGCTGACGAAGATCACCAAAACCGGCAAGCCTGTGCCCCGGTAATGTGCTATCACCTTTTCGATCACGGCCGGCTCGTTGTTGGTGCTCATCAGGCCCCAATGGCGCCAGCCGCGCTCGGCGGTGTTGATGTAATCGGCATAATTGGCCAGCGTCGCGGGCGGCAAAGCCAGCGCCTGGCGCGAAAACGCCCACACATCCAGTTCGCCGTCGTCATCGAAATGCACCGCCAGCGGCAACAGCCGTTCGATCACTTCCTGTACGCGGCCTTTGCTGTATTGGCCGCTCATCGAACCGGAGGCATCCAGCACCAGAGCGACCCTGGCTATCGTTTCGTGCAGGCGATGCTTTTCCAGGGAGACGGCCGCTTTTTTGGCCAGATCGACCAGTTTCGGCGCATGGGCCGCAATTTTCTTTTCGAGCGACAGTTTGGCACTCGGCGGCGGTACCGGTATTTCCTCCTCGACCTCGCCGCCGAAATGTTTGACCAATGCCGCCAGGCCGCCGTTGAAACCCTGACCGGTCGCGCTGAAACGCCACGCGCCATCCTTCCGGTAAAGCTCGCCGAGCATCAGGGCTTTTTCGTCCTGAAAATCCAGACCGCTAAAAGCAAAGCGCGCAGACTCCTTGCCGTCCTGCAAAAAGCGCAGATGGCCGGACCGGATTTGCCTCATTACGCCGCTGCCGTCGATGGCGACGGTAAATACCAGACGGTCGACCGAAGCCGGCAAGTTGCCCAGCCTGCACAGAAACCCCGCCTGATCGCCGGCCGGAACCGCCAGTTCGACACCGCCGCACGGCGTTTTCGGCTGGTTGTAGAAGGTCATGTAGCGGTCGTCGGACAGTTTTTGCTGCGCATCCAGGCCGAAACAGGCGAAATCGAGCGCGGCGTCCAAGCCGCTGATGTGCAGTCCGATCTGAATCGTCGGGAGCGCGCCGGCGACCAGCGAGGACAGCGGCAGCCGCTGTCCCTTGGAGATTTCCATGCGGCTGATTTAAACGGTACTAGACATTCACGCCGAATGAAGACGCCAACGGTCCGAGGCCACCGGCATAACCCTGGCCGACTGCCTTGAATTTCCAGTCGGCGCCGACCCGGTAGATTTCGCCGAAGATCATCGCGGTTTCGATCGAGGCATCTTCGCTCAGATCGTAACGCGCGATTTCCTGGCCGCCTGCCTCGTTCACGATGCGGATATAGGCGCGGCTGACCTGGCCGAAATTTTGTTTGCGCGCTTCCGCGTCATGAATCGTGACCGCGAAGACGACCTTGTCCAGATCGGCGGGAATCTTGCTCAATTCGACCTTGACGACTTCGTCATCGCCCTCGCCGGCACCGGTCAGATTGTCCCCGGCGTGCGCGACCGCGCCGTCCGCAACCGATTTGTTGTTGTAGAAGCAGAAATCGTTATCGGAACGGACCTTGCCGTCCAGCTTGACCAGGAAAGCGCTGGCGTCGAGGTCGAACGCCGCACCGTCGGTCGCGCGCGCATCCCAGCCCAAACCGACCAGGATTTTATTCAGGCCGGGCGCTTCTTTACTCAAATTGACATTGCCGCCTTTGCTCAGTGAAATCGCCATCGTGATGTTCCTCTTAGTGTTGGATTGAATCTGTGTTTTAAACGTTAATGCCGTATTGCCGCGCCAGTGCGCCAAGACCGCCGGCATAGCCTTGTCCTACCGCGCGAAATTTCCACTCGCCGCCGTGGCGGTAGATTTCGCCGAAAATCATCGCGGTTTCGATCGAGGCATCCTCGCTCAAATCGTAACGCGCGACTTCATTGTTCGTGTCCTTGTTCACGATGCGGACATAGGCGCTGGCAACCTGGCCGAAATTTTGCTTGCGCGCCTCGGCATCATGTATCGTGACCGTGAAGGCAACACGCTGAATATCGGCGGGGACTTTGTCGAGCAGGACGACGACCGTCTCATCGTCGCCGTCGCCCGCGCCGGTGCGGTTGTCGCCGGTATGCTCGACCGAACCGCAGGTCGATTTGGTTTGATTGTAAAAAATGAAATCGCTGTCGGACCGCACCTTGCCGTCTTCCTTGACCATGAATGCGCTCGCATCCAGGTCATAATCGGAGCCGTCGGTGGCCCTGACATCCCAGCCGAGACCGACCAGCACATTCTTTAGCGTGGGATCAGTCTTGGACAGGCTAATATTACCGCCCTTGCTCAGGGAAATTCCCATAGTTACCCTCCTCGAAGCTTTGTAGGATTGAATCGTCGCGTGTTTTAGAAGTACGAATCCGTAATAGGATAGAAGAAACTCGCGAAGTTCACAAAACTTAATGAATTGCGAACGCCGTTTGACAGGAAAATCAGGCGGTTAGAAATAACCGCCTGGAAAGACGAGGAGGGGTTAATCGCCTGCCGATAATAAGGTCAGAACTGCAGCTCCTGGTTTTGATTAGATTGCCAGCCGGCCTCAGCCCGCGGCGCTTCCGGAGCGTGCGGCATCGCCCGCTCCTGCTGACCCTTGATCAGGATGCGCGCCAATTTCCGCAAGCCTTCGGACGAGATTTCCAGACCGAACGGCCGGCCCAGGCTTTCCAGTTGATAGATCACGTCGGTCGCCGCGATGAAGGTCATATAGCGAAGGCCCTCAATTTCGGGCAATTGCTTGGCCAAGTTCTTCAGCTCGGGCGCGAGGCGCTCCCAGGTATCGGTAAAAAACACCCGCACCGGATCCTTGCCGCCCGGCTGCTGGCCTTTGATGCCGGCCTGGAAGGAACTGCGGGCATCGAGCAGAATTTCGGTCAGTGAATCGCGCAGTTGTTCGTTGTTCGAATCCAAAGACGCCTGCTGAATCGCCTTGCTCAAAAACTCATCCCAGGACTGCCAGGCTTGCTGCCACTGCTGTTGCTCGGCGGCCGACAACGGCGCGGTAGGCGTGTTCGACAGTGGCTTCACCGGCGCCTCGAAACCGAGACTCACCGAGATGCCCTCTTCCTTGGCCGCCGCGCCGGTAAATTTGAGCGTACTGATCACCTGATGCAGTTCCGCCTCGTTTTCCTTCGGCAGATAGTCGGCCAGTTTGCGCTCGATGTCGCCGCGCGATTGATTCAAATCGACCTTCAGACTCGCCAGCTGCGGTTCCGCATAGCGCCTCAGCAAATCCTGCAACTTGTCCACATTCAACGGAATCCCGGACTGATCGTAGGCCTTCGCCTGGGTGACCGGCAGACTGAGTACGGTCTGCTGCGGATTGATCGTCGGCTGCTGCCAGGTTTCGAGCAAGCCGCTCCACTCGAAAAGCGGCAGACACTGGCCGTTCATGCCGGTGCCGAAGCGAACATGCACATTGTTTTTCAAATGCACCTGCCCGTTCTGACCGTCCATCTGCGGGTTCGCAAGCTGCAAAAAACTGCAATTCTGGCGGTCTTTCCAGACATTCGCGGTCTTGCCGGGACCGGTAAAAAGCTGCGAGACCAGCGCATTTTTGATCAGGCTGTAGTCCGCGTGAAGCGGCAGATTGAAGGATTCGGCCCAGCTGTTTTGGCTCATGGCGCCGAATAAAATAACGACTGAAGGGATAAGTCTGAGGGTCATGGGTTTGAGTGTTCCAAATAAAACCGTGTTGTAGGACTCGCTTAAAATCGCAAGGAGAAATGCGAGAATTTGACAAGACGCGATTAAAAACCGTTCACCCTGAATCCTTGATGAATCCAAGACCCATGGACAACAATTTTTCGGGCTTGACTATCCTATCAAGCATTCTAGCCAATTAGAAATCGGTTAATCCCCCCAGTCGAAAGACCAACGCATCCGCGTCAAAAAATCTGTACAATGCGCTGATGATCCACGCCGAATCAGTCCGCGCAACTGTTTACCGTTCGTTATGAAAAGAATCTCCTCATTGCTTGTATGCTTGGCGCTATTTAACCCGATTTCCGCTCATTCCGGAACCCATCCGTGGGCCGGCGTCAAAACACCCGCCGCGCTCGGACCCGGCGCCGAAAGCATAGGCTCCTATACAGCGGGCTGCCTGAGCGGCGCGGTCGAACTGCCGCCGAACGGCGCCGGCTATCAGGTGATGCGCCTTTCCAGGCACCGCGATTACGGCCACCCCAACCTGAAAAATTTTATCCAAGCTTTGGGACAAAGCGCCGCGGCCGAACACCTTGGCGTGCTGTTGATCGGCGACATGGGACAGCCGCGCGGCGGCCCGACTTTAACCGGGCACCGCAGCCACCAAACCGGACTGGATGTCGACATCTGGTTCCTGTTGTCGAAGCAGGCCGAAAGCCGGACGCTGGCCTATAACGAACGCGAAAGCTGGAATGCGCCTTCGGTGCTGCGCGATCATTCCGACCTGATCGACAGCCGGCAATGGTCGAAAGCGAATGAACGGATACTGCAAATCACTGCGGAAATGCCGGAAGTCGACCGGCTGTTCGTGAATGCCGGCGTCAAGCGAGAACTCTGCCGGACTCACGCAGGGCAAAACTGGCTGCGCAAAATCCGCCCCTGGTGGAAACATGACGACCACTTCCATGTCCGCCTGAAATGTCCGCAGGATAGCCGCTCTTGCGAAGGGCAGGAACCGCTGCCCGCCGGCGACGGCTGCGATGCCTCCCTGGCCTGGTGGTTTTCGGCCGAAGCCAAGGCGCCCGCGAAAAAACTGCCGCCGCCGAAGGCGCCGGTTTTACCGGCGCGGTGTGATCAGGTTTTATACCGCTAAGGCTTAAGGCTAAAATTTATAAGGCCGATTGATGTCCTATCCGATCGACAAAAAATTCGTGATCGCGGTCTCATCGAGTGCCCTGTTCGACCTCGGCCAATCCGACCGCATTTTTCGCGAGCAAGGCCCCGTCGCTTATAAAAGCTACCAGGAACAAAACCAGAATGTGATACTCGACAAAGGCGTCGCATTCCCATTTATACGTAGATTTCTTGCAATAAATCAAGCGTTTCCAAAGCAGGCTCCGGTAGAGGTGGTTCTCTTGTCCAGAAACTCGCCAGAAACGGGGTTGCGGGTTTTTCGTTCAATAAGACATTACGGCCTTGATATTACAAGGGCGGCCTTCATGACAGGTCGCTCTCCACACGAATACGTCCCCGCCTTCAATGCATCGCTATTTCTGAGTGCGAACGAAGACGATGTTCAAAAAGCGATAGACGCGAATTATCCTGCAGGCGTTGTACTCCCATCAAAAGTTTACGATGATGAACTAGACACTGAGCTTAGAGTGGCTTTTGACTTTGATGGAGTGATTGTAGATGACGAGGCAGAATCTGTATTCAAGAATAACGATCTTGCTGAATTTCAGGCTCACGAATTCAAAATGCAGTTCATACCTCATCAGCAAGGGCCACTTGCAGATCTCTTCAAAAAACTTTCCTTCATGCAGAAATTGGAAGAGAAAAAGCTGAAGGAGGAACCTAACTACAAAAAAATTCTGAGAATTGCGATTGTCACGGCACGAAACGCTCCAGCACACGAGCGCGTCGTGACCACTCTGAAAAATTGGGGGGTTTCAGCAGACGAATTCTTTTTATTAGGGGGGATGGAGAAATACAGAATACTGACTATTATTAAACCCCACATGTTTTTTGACGATCAGCGAAGTCATTTGGAGTCGCCCGCGGGCGATATTCCGATGGTTCATGTGCCATTTGGAATTGCTAATAAGAATCCGTTTAGTCATTCAACCGAACCTGAGCATGAAGTCGCGCCTGTAACCGTAGGTGTAGGAAGCCCAATCAAGACATAGGCGGAACTGGCATCAAGATCCTGGCTAGCGGGCGCCGCTGGCGCGGACACTTGCTTATTTGGAAGTGATCAGTGGCCAGCTATACATTGCAGTTATGTTGGCTGGATTGGTAGGACTTTTTTTGCACGCTCGCAGATAGCGTGAATTAGCAATCCTTCAGGCAACCGCCCTATCGCCTCGCAATAAGGCTGAAGTGATTTAAATTTAATTGGGCTTCAGTTTATTTGGGTGCAACCGCATAAAAACTCCAGAAAAAGCGATACGCTCGCTAGCCGGTCAAGACTGCCAGCGTTTCGCGCGCGATTTGTAACTCTTCGTTCGTGCGCACGGCCAGAACGCGAACCGAGTGCCCGCTACGCCCTATCTCGCCGATTTCTTCAAATGATCTATCATTGGCTTCCTGATCGATCGCGATGCCGAGTTTTTCCAGGCCCTGACAGACCCGGTTTCGAATCAAAGCCGCATTTTCGCCGACGCCGCCGGTAAAAATCAGTGCATCAAGACCGTCCAGCGCGACAAAATAAGCGCCGATATATTTTCGGATGCGATAACAGTAAACCTCCAACGCCAGCCGGGCGCGTTCGTCACCACCCTGCTCGCCGGCCAGCACTTCGCGCAAGTCGTTGCTGCCGCATAGCCCCTTCAAGCCGGAGTCCCGGTTGAGGGCTTCCTGCAGATCGCCAGCGCTCTGGTCCAGAACGTTTTCCAGATAAAGCGGTATTGCCGCATCCAGATCGCCGCAGCGAGTGCCCATCACCAAGCCTTCCAAAGGGGTGAAGCCCATCGAGGTATCGATACAGCGGCCGTGTTGTATGGCCGCGGCGCTGGCGCCATTGCCGAGATGAAGAGTAATCAATTTAAGATCTTCGAGTGGGCGCTGCAAATAGTCGGCCGCCCGGCTTGCGACATAACGATGGGAACTGCCGTGAAACCCATAGCGGCGTATGCCGTGGCCGCTATACCAGGCTTCCGGGATCGCATAGCGAAAAGCCTGCGGCGGCATGGTCTGATGAAAAGCGGTATCGAAAACGGCGACTTGCGGCACCGACGGAAAAATGTCCCGGCAGGCTTCGATGCCGGTCAAATTGGCCGGATTATGCAGCGGCGCCAACGGGATCAGCTTTCGAATCGTATCGATCACCGTCAGATCGATCGCGACCGATGCCGAAAAGGCCTCGCCGCCATGGACCACCCGGTGACCGATCGCATCCGGCCCATCCCCTGCTTCAAAGCCGACGGTACCGTGTAAAATTGCGGCAATAACGTTGAAAGCCGCGCGGTGATCGGGAGCATCGATTTCCTGCCGGGCCTCGACCAGTTCACCTTCTAAATTTTCTGCCCGGTGCCGGATCAGGCTGGCACCTTCACCGATGCGCTCCAGCAGTCCGCTGGCAAGCAAATGCCCTGGCTTCATCGCAAACAGTCCATATTTGATCGAAGAACTGCCGCAATTGATCACCAGAATTTTAGGGGTATCGGATAGGATTTCCACGCGGCTCATGTTTTGATCATCCGCGCGCCTCGAAAACGGCGACCGTGCGCCTAGCTATCAGATAAGACGAACCTTCGAAAATACTCTGCTGATTGCGCGGCAGGATGTCATCGGGCCCTGTGCGCGAGGTATTCAGCGCCAAGTGCCACTTTCGTCCGGGTATCTGAGGCAACGGCGTATCCACTGTCCGCTCCGACATATTTAAAATAACATGCACGTCTTCCTCATCGCCGGTCAGTCCGGCCAATGTATAAACCAAAAATTGCGCGCCGTAATCGAACCATAACGGCTCGTCAAGCCGATAGCCATGCCAGGATATATCGCGAAGACCGTGGCCTGGCACCTCTTCTCCGGTAAAATATTCGCTCCGGTTCAAATTCGGGTGCCGGCGTCTTAACGCGATCAGTTCCTTCACGAACCGCAGCATGTCGCGATTGTTTTCGCCATTCGCTTCGTTGTGTTTGCCGTTATAGCTTACCAGATCGTGCAGCGTAAATCCGTCATAGCAGCTGATGAAATTGATGCTGTGCAGCGGCAAACGGTCCTCATCCGCATAAAAATTGCTGCTGCCGGCGATGCATGAGGCGACGTCGCCGAAAAATTCACCCCGGCGTCGCTGACGGTAGCGCCGGCCGGAAAATAGAAGCCGATGCTCGATTGATAGGTAAGAGCCACTGCAATTTACTCCATAAAACGTTCACATACCCGCACGGTTACGCAGATGTTCGGGCATGTAGCTGCGGTCGCTTAAAACCTCCAGCATCGGTCCGTACGTCACAAACTTGACAATCGACACGGAAGCCGCGGGGGTATTGATACGGTCCCGGTAACGGCCCACGTCAATGCCCAACAGGCTGCAGAGTATGATGCGTATGGTCGTCTTATGCGATACCAGCAGCACATTGCCGCTGGACTCGATCTCGGTAATGATCGGAAGCGCGCGGGCGGCAATTTGAATCGCCGTTTCGCCGCCGGTCGGCGGGTTCCAGGCCGGATCGGTCTGCCAACGCAGATAGTCCTCCTCGTAACGTTGCCGGATAGTGTCCTGCTCTTGATCTTCCCATGCGCCATAACTGATTTCTCTGAGTCCCTCCCTAATCTGCATAGGCAGACCCAAGGCATCGCACAAAGGCTGCGCGGTCGCTATCGCTCTTTTCATCTTCAATCCGGTCACTGGCGCCCGCTTTTTCCGCCAAGGCAGCCAATTGCATGGGCTGATCGGCGTTTTTCAAAACGGAGAAAACTTTCCGTTGCAGCCCTAACAAGGTCTCGGCGGCCTTTTTTCCCGCTTCGACACCCGGCTGATGATAGGCATTGATATTGATCAGGGAGGGAGGCATACAATCCGACCGCGCGCTCGTAGAGTGCGATCAGCGCGCCGACCGATCTCGCATCCACGCGGGTAATCGTGACGGTAATCGAATCCCTTAAATTCTCATAAAGCGCGCGCCGCGTACCTTGTAAAAAACCGGAAAGAAAATCGCCGCTGGTGACCTCGGCTTCCACTTCGATCGAAGGTCCCTCCGGTCCTCCAGTACTTCGATGAAAGTCACAAAAAAATTCGCGATGCCTTCGCGCAGTTGCTGCACAAAGGCATGCTGATCGGTCGATCCCTTGTGCCATAAACGGCAAGGCCTTGATGGACCGTATTGCCGTCCAGGTCTTTTTCTTTGACCAGCGACTCCATCACGAGTTGTTGGAGATAGCGTGAAAACAGCAGCAGGGTGTTATTGAGGCCATTTCCAGGACGCAAACTCGGGTTTGTCTATGCCATGTTCATAAGCATAGTGGCTGCAACTGATCTGCATACCGCGTAATTTTTCTTTCACATGGGCGCCGGCCACGTTAAGACCAGGAACCCGGTTAATTACATCGATGGCCAGGCTGAAGCGGTCGACCTCGTTGCGAATCGCCAATTCGAGCGGCGTATTGATATTACCTTTTTCCTTGTAGCCGCGCACATGCAGGTTTTTATGATTGGTGCGGCGATAGGCGAGACGGTGAATCAGCCAGGGATAGCCGTGGAAATTGAAAATCACCGGTTTATCGGTCGTGAACAGACTGTCGAAATCCCGATCGGAAAGTCCGTGCGGATGTTCGCTCTCAGGGGTCAGACGGTAAAGATCCATCACGTTGATAAAGCGGATTTTCAATTGTGGAAAATGCTCTCGCAACAGGCAGACAGCCGCCAACGATTCTTGCGTCGAAATGTCGCCGCAGCTCGCCATCACCACATCGGGTTCTGCGCCTTGGTCGTTGCTCGCCCAATCCCAGATACCGATGCCTTTGGTGCAATGTTCGATCGCGGCATCCATGTCCAGAAATTGATGGTGCTTCTGCTTGTCAGAAACGATCACGTTGAAGTAGTCGGTGCTCTGCAGGCAATGGTCGGCGACCGACAACAGCGTATTGACGTCAGGCGGTAGATAGATGCGCGTGACTTCGGGGCTTTTATTCACCACCACATCCAGAAAGCCCGGATCCTGATGGGTAAAGCCGTTGTGATCCTGCCGCCATACGGTGGAGGTGATCAGCAAATTCAACGATGAAACGGGCGCGCGCCAGGCAAGATCGTTAGAAATATCCAGCCATTTGGCGTGCTGGTTGAACATCGAATCGATCACATGCACGAAGGCTTCGTAACTGGAGAAAAAGCCGTGGCGACCGGTCAGCAGATAGGCTTCGAGCCAGCCTTCCAGGGTGTGTTCGGAAAGCATTTCCATGACCCGGCCATCCGGAGATAATTCTCCGCCGTCGGCGTCCTCCGGTAAGTAATCCGCCAGCCACATTTTTTTACTGACTTGATAGATGTCATCGAGCTTGTTCGAGGTATTTTCATCCGGACCAAACACGCGAAAATTGGTCGGGTTCAGCTTCATAATATCGCGCAAAAAAACGCCCAATGGCCTGGTGTTTTCGACTTCGGTTTGACCGGGTTTGTCCACCTTGACGCCGTAGTCGCGGAAATCCGGCAGACGCAAGGCTTTGCGCAACAGACCGCCATTCGCATGGGGATTGGCGCTCATGCGCCGTATGCCTTTGGGCGCCAGTTCCTTCAGTTCGGCGATCAGGTGGCCGTTGGCGTCGAACAGCTCTTCCGGTTTATAGCTGCGCAGCCACTCTTCCAGTTGTTTCAGATGCGCCGGATTTTCCTTCATGCCGGACAGCGGCACCTGGTGGGCCCGCCAAAAACCTTCCACTTTATGTCCATCCACTTCTTTCGGACCGGTCCAGCCTTTCGGACTGCGCAGTACGAGCATCGGCCAGCGCGGCCGCACCAGGACGCCGCCGGCACGCGCTGCCTGCTGAATCTTGCGTATTTCGGTCACGCACTGTTCCATCACCGCCGCCATGCGTTGATGCATCACCTCGGGATCGCTGCCTTCGACGAAATAAGGCGTCCAGCCATAGCCCTTGAATAGGTTTTCAAGCTCTTCATGGCTGATGCGCGCCAATAAAGTCGGATTATTGATCTTGTAGCCATTCAGATTCAGCACCGGTAGCACCGCGCCGTCGCGGACCGGGTTCAGAAATTTGTTCGAATGCCAGGAAGTCGCCAAGGGGCCGGTTTCCGCCTCGCCATCGCCGACGACGACCGTGACCAGGAGATCCGGATTGTCGAAAGCCGCACCAAAGGCATGGGACACGCTATAACCCAATTCGCCGCCTTCATGAATCGAACCCGGCGTTTCCGGCGTACAGTGGCTGCCGATGCCGCCGGGGAACGAAAACTCCTTGAAAAACTGATGCATGCCTTCCAGGTCTTCGCTCTTGTTCGGATAAATTTCCGAGTAAGTGCCCTCCAGATACACCGGGCCCAGAACGCCTGGCGCACCATGGCCTGGACCGGCCATGAAAATCGCATTCAGGTCGTGGCTTTTGATCAAGCGACTCATATGGATATAGGTAAAACTCAATGCCGGACTGGCGCCCCAGTGCCCGAGAAGACGGTTCTTGATATGCTCGGGTTTGAGCGGCTCTCTGAGCAAAGGATTTTCCTGCAGATAAATCATGCCGGCCGCCAGATAATTGCAGGCCCTCCAGTAGGCGTGTATCTTGCGCAACGATTCTTTGTCGAGGGGGTCGAGATTGTTCAAGGTCGTATCAGTCATGGGTTGCTCCTGTTTTTGTTAAATTGTATCTATTTGATGCTGAGGTATTATGAAATTCAGTTCCATGATCCCATCGCAATTGCCAATCCGGTAAGCGCCAGCGATTGTTTTTTTCCTTCTCGGGTAAATCCGGCTCACTAGGGAGTAATCTCAGAATGACATGAGATTATTCTATTCCTGCGCAAGTAGATTTCGCTATTGGATTTTGGCCAAAGGCTTAGGCCATATGCGGAAAAACATAATTCAGAGTGATATCTTATTGATAGAAAAGGGGAACTAATTGGGGTATGGCAACGACCATACCAAGTGGAATTTTTGAGGAATCTAAAATTAGAATCCTTCAATCGCAACAGCGGTTATTGACGTTATGTCTGTTTGATTATTAACTCAGATAGTCAGCGCAATAATCCGGCAATCCGCTCCGCCGAAAATATCCGCTGAATCGTCAGCCCCTGAACGATAATCGAGAAGACGACGGCAGCAAAGGTCATGTTCATAATCAGCGGTTTCCAGGGGCTGTCGGGCAGAGAGACCGCAAGCGCCAACGATAGCCCGCCGCGCAGTCCGCTCCATGTCAGCAACTGAGTCAGACCGAAAAAGTCGGCGCGGATAATCCTCAGCAAGTTGAGCCCGCCGACTATCGCCGCAACGCTGATTGCGCGCCCTAACAGCACCGCGACAATCGATACGAGCGCAGGTATGCCCGGTATCACATTCTCCAATGGATTGATCAACACGACATGGAAACCGACGAAAACAAACAATAAAGCATTCAGTACGTTGTCCAGTCCGGTCCAGAAGGTGCTTAAAGGCGCGCGCATGTCTTCATTCATACGCGGGACCGTGATGTTGCCGCTGAGCAGGCCGGCAACGACGGTCGCAATCGGTCCTGAAATGTCCAGATGCAGGGCGGCGGCATACATCGAAGTCACGGCCCCCAATGTGATCAGAAGGCCGGTGCTGTAAGAAGTGGAACGCAGCATCAGGTAGTGGATCAGCATCCAGCCGATCAGACCCAACACCGCACCGCCCAAAACCTCCTGCACAAAAATTGCACCGGCGGCGGCCACACTGACCTCGCCGCCCTCGATCGCCGAAGCGGTAAAGATCGTGAATAAAACGACCGCGACCCCATCGTTCAATAAGGACTCGCCGTCGACCACCGTCTCCAATTTCTGTGGTAGTCCGATTTTGGAAAGAATCGCCAACGATGCAATCGGATCAGTGGCGGCAATCAGCGCCCCGAACAGGAGTGCCTGGGATAGGGTCACAGCAATGCCGAATGCGGAAAGGACACTGTAGACAATGCCTCCGGTCAGGAAGCAGGCCCCCGCGGTTCCGCCAAACGCTAACCAGCCGATCAGCCAGCGCTGATCACGAAGAACGCCCCAACTGACGCGTACGCTGCCGCGAAACAACAAAAAACAGAGCACGCCTTTTAACAGGGTATCGTTCAGATTGAACGATTGAGTCAACTCCTTCAATAAACCAATGTCTACAGCGGGCACAAAATTAGCCAATATCCGCAGGACTGCGGTGGCCGCGCAGGCCAGGATCAACAGGCCGATGTCATGCTGGACGTGCAGATAGCGATCGTTAACAAAACTCAGGATCGCCGCAATGCCGAACAGGAAAGCAACTGCTGTAAAGGTATCCAATGCTCCTCCTTTATGCCGATTGTCAGCTGTCGGCTTGTCCCTGAACCAGCCTGGAAAGAGAATCGGAAGGTATGATCCTCTGCTGGGTGACTGAGCCATTGTACTTTCCGGCGATCTTCTTGAATGTTTTCTCCCAAACGTTTTCAAAGAGCACGATCACCGCCGAATGATCTGGTGGGAGTTTATCCGCTATTTTTTGAATGTCTGTGGCGCTAAGACCGAAGTCCCCTTCCCTTGCGGCGTGTGCAGTGGATTCCGCCTTGGCTTGAGCCGCCTCAGAGACTGCGACACTTTGGCTTGCAAGCGCAGCAATCAATGCATTGATTCCATCACATTTTCTTCATCCTGAAAACGTCCACCCTCCATTGCCGAGATTCTGCCATCCTGATCTTTTCTAAGAAAAAGGAAGACATCGGGCCTCAGAACTCCGGTCTCCCAGAGCCCCTTTAAATCATTCACGAAATCATAGGGCAAAAGGTCGCCCTGAAATTGGGTCGCCAGCAGATTCATCCAGGTCCTTGCCCCGATAGCTCAACACGGCCTGAAGGGACGAGGCGCCACAGGAATATTTGCTGCTCTGGCGCGTTTGTTTGAGAAGACGGGAGCGTTTCATGGCAGAGTCCTTATGATGGAACAGGGATTAATCGACTGCTTAGGTCACTGTTTCACTGGGCCGGACTCGCCCCCACTTCTTCCCATGAAGAATCCGGGTCAAAGGCTTTCATCGCCAAAGCCAATTCGGTGGTCTTTGGTCCTAGATCTTTCTGGTATATCTTTCCCCTATGATTGACCACAAACGTCATGATGCCGGATGAACCATAGACGGCAGGAAACGCGACCAGGGCAAAGCCTGCAATCATGTTGCCGTTGATGATGTAGTCGTATTTTCCGCCGGGAACATTGCTGCCCTGACGGGTCAGAATCTTATATAAATAGCCGTGAAAAGGCATCGCTGTTTCGGCGCTGCTTTTTGCCTGGTAACCGGCGGCTTTGGCTTCCGCAAAGAGGGGGCCCAGGGGGCTTTCGGGCTGACCGGGCGCCGTTTCCCAATACAAACCATCGAATTTGTTAGGTTCACTGCGTATCTTGGTCGCGAACTCGCTCACTTCGTCGCCGTCCCGATCGATCGACGCATATTCGGTTTGCGCTTCCACATAACCTCTCACCGCACCCAGTGTATTCAACTCATTGCGTCCAATTCTGCGATTCAGAATTTCCTGTTTGCCTTGTTCTGCATCGAATCGCCATTGACCTCCGTTATTCACGACAGGAACAGGAAATGACCAGTCATTCTTTCCAAAATGCAAGATCGCTTTATTGGCCTCATTTTCGACAGAGGATTTCTCTTCCGCCATTTTCAGAAAGTCCGCGCGATTGTTCGCATCTTCCACATCGTCACCGGACGAAAAAATTTGCGCATATTCGCTGCCAAAAAGCATCGAAATTTTGTTTTTGTCATTCCCGCGTGCGGCATCGACCAATGCTTTTGATGCCTCTTCGGGCGATGCAAAAGCTTGGCCCTTATCGGCCGCTTCCGTTGCGGGTGCGGCTGATAGGGAGCGCGAAGCAAGCAAAGTTATAAAAATGACCATCGAAAGGGTATAACGGAGTTTATTGGACATCATGATGGAAACCTCGCCTAAATAATGATCAAACTATCTGTGAACGGGAAGCAGCAAGAAGGGAAGCGATATCCTCTCCTTGCCAAGGACAAACCCAGTGATTTCATGCTCTTGTACCCTCTCACCGGCGACCACCACGACCTCCTCCGCCACCACCGCCTCTGCTTGCGCCGCCACCACCTCTGCTCGCACCGCCAGCACTACTGCCTCGACTCGCTGGACGTTGTCCGCCGGATGACGGGCTTTGCCTGGCTGGCTGGGCGCGCGACGGCGTTTGCCTGGCCGGTTGTTGAGCACGCGCAAAACTGGAGCTTCCGCGGTTACTATAAGCACTGGAGCGGCCGCCGTCCCGGGCGCTATCGAACGCACTCGGGCGCGACATTTCTTGACGACGCTGCGCCTGCTCGTTGCGTTGCCGGTCCATCTGCTGTTGCTGACTAGGTCTTTGAACGGCTTGTTGTGATCGCCTTTGGCGTGCAGCGGCGACGTTTTCGGATCGACGCGGAGTAGCCCCTCCAAGGTCTTTTGCACGCGCCTGACCTTTCCCCTGTTGCCGGGCATTCAGACTTGAGGCGCCGCGCTGGCTTTCGAAATTGCTCCGTTGACCCGACGACCGTAAACCTTCCAAAGCATTTTCACGACGGCTTTCGGCCATTCCGGGACGTGTTTCCCTGCCCGGCTTGCCAGCCAAGCGCTGCTGGACATCGGAACTGGAAAGCCGTGCGGGAGCCGAGCGATCTGCCACTCCCGCCTGACCGAAACCTCGCACGTTGGCCGGAAGGTTTTGTGCGCCGCTGAGCCGGTTCCCGGCCAAGGCCGGTGACTCTGTTCGTCCGATGCGTTGCTGGGCTTTAGGCGGAAAAGCCTGACCCCGGCGATGCCGAGCATCCGGCTGCCAGCGCCCCCCTGCCCGGTCCTTCATGGCCGGGAGTTGATCCTGATTGAAAGTCCCGTCTCGATTAAAATTAATTTCATTGCCGGAAATGTTAACGTCCCGGTCCACATTGACATTGCCGCGGTTAATGTTTGCATTACCGCCGTAATATCCCCCTCCTCCCCCGGACCAGCAATTACCCCCGTGACATACAGAGTCGCCATAATAATGTCCGACATGGTAATCATCCCAGTCATCATCATCGGCCCATTCCATGATGCCCCAGGTTAGCAATCCGCCGACGACCGCGCCGGCCCCGAACGACATCCATTGATCGGAACTGGAAGTGGTCGTCGTAGTGGTCGCAGGTGGAGCATAATAGGTCGGATAATAGCTTGCTGGCGCAGCGGCCATGGTTCCGACGGGATACATTTGGGTGCTTGGAGGTGGCGCCATCGGCGCCGAATAAACAACCTCGGGGTTGTAGCTTGGAACCGATATCGTATCGGCTTTGGCCGGCTCTATGTAAATCACTTCCTTGGTCAATACGGCCGGAGTCACTTTGGCGCCGGTCGCTTGCAATTCGTCTTGCCCTGGCTCCTGTACCGACACCGTCTTCGTTTCGACTTTCTGCAAATCGGAATCTTTCAAAAATCCGGCATCGATCGCGCGCTTACGTAAAGCCTGAACTGAGTCCATCAATTGCGACGGATCTGACAGAAAAGCATCGCCCAACTGGGTGGTCCAATCCAGGTGTTGATCCATCATCGCAATCACGTCGGGGACCGCCGTCAACCGGCTGACGCTGGCGTCCCAGTTTTTGGTACGCACGGTCGCCAGATCCGGTTTAGTTTCAAGCCAGCGGGCCGCCTGCACCACTTCAAGAGGATAAGTTGCGGCGACCAGCACTTCGGCCAGCAGCGGGTCGGGATAAAGCGCTATCGGCGCCACCAGCGATTCAAGACTGGTCAAGGGTTTGGCTTCCGGCTTCGGAACGGGCGGCGTCGCAGATACCGGTTGCGCGGGCTGAGGCATTGAGGCGGCTGGCGGCGTCTGGACTTTCTCCTTGTCCTTATCTCCGCACCCGACTACAACATGCAGCGCTAAGATCATCAGCGCAGTACGGCCCATGATAGTCATTTGACTAAAAGCCCTACCATTGCCACGCACCCGAAGGGCGTCCTCGGCAATTTCGAGAAGACGGGTGTGGCGAGCGAGATTATTAATTTGATTCATTACGAAGGCTCCATATGATCAACACCCAGAAAGCAAACAGTGAATACTCAGCGATGTCTTCCGCTTGTCAGAAGACGAATCAGTTAATCTCAAGATGACATGTCATCACTATATTCCTGCGCCAGCCGACCGCGCTATTGGACTTTAGTCCAAGTGCCTACACCCACCCGAATGCCTCGACTTTTTTGTCATCATCGCGGGTATAAGCCGCTGATACCTTCGATTTGATACAAGGCAATTTCATTTGATGATTCGACTCACTACTTCCCTGCTGCATGCATGCATGCAATCAATTAACAAGAAACAGGAAAGATACCTCCGGGCGTTGGACCAAAGTCCAATAGCGAGACTTGTTTACGCAAGAATACAATGCCCTAGCTAATCCGTCATTCTGACATACAGAGAGTCGCCCTGCCCTCGCTGCCCTTCGACGTAGGCGAAAATCATCTCGCTCAGGTGATACTCACTCTTTGCTTCCTGGGTATTGATCATATGGAGCTTTCGTAATGATTCAAATTAATAATCTCGCCCGCCACACCCGTCTTCTCGAAATTGTCGGCGACACCATTCGGGTGCGCGCCAAAGGCAGGGCTTTCGGCGAAATGGCCATTGTTGAAAACACCTATGGAGAGAGTTCGTTGGCGTAAGTTGTCGATCTGGACCGCGATATTTGTCAGTCTTCAGGTGTTTTCCGGCGGCAAGGGCCTGTCCACAGGCGCCACGGTCAATTTTCTCGGACGCAGCCTGGAAACGTGGTGTATTCACCGAACATTCTAGGAAGGATATTCCGGGGTTCCGGCGATCCGATTGACGGAGGACCAGAACTGACGATCGACTGGGTTAATGACGTCAAAAACATGATGGCCTTGCTGGAGCGTGGCGACAGCATTTATCAAATCATGCAGGTCACCGGCGAAGAAGGTATTACCCTCGAAGATTTCAGCGAGTGGCAAAAATCGATGCTACTGGACATGGTGTATTTGCAGCAGGATGCCTTTGACGAAGTCGATGCCTGCATGCCGCGCGAGCGCCAGCTCGCGAGTTTCGGACTGTTAAAAAAGCTGATTGCGGCGGACTTCAAGTTTCAGGATAAAAACGAAGCCCGGGATTTTTTTACCAAGATCACCGGCCTCTATAAAAACTGGAATTACAGCCGTGCCGATTCGCCGGATTACGAGCGCTACGGCAAGGACATTGAACAGCTCGCCTATCAATTCTTACCGGGCCGTAATGTCCAATAAACCTCAAGCCGCCGTAAGGAGTGTTGTGATGATTAGAAAAGACATCATCGATTTATTCAAGGTCAAACCGGATACCAAAGTCCGGCTCAAGGATTACCACACCGGATGGGAGCAAACCGAAGAATTCAAATCCGTCGACAAGAAATTCATCAAGGAGCGAGCCAATGAGATTTTGCAGACCAGCATCGAAGAGTTGGCCGAATGTCAGCAATTACTTTACGCGGATGACCGCTACGCCTTGTTGATCGTCTTGCAGGCGATGGATGCGGCAGGCAAGGACGGCACCATCCGGCACGTGATGTCCGGCGTCAATCCCCAAGGCTGCCAGGTTTTCAGTTTCAAGAAGCCGTCGGACGAGGAACTGGACCATAACTACCTCTGGCGCTATATGAAATCCCTGCCCGAACGCGGCCGCATCGGTATTTTCAACCGCTCCTACTACGAAGACGTGCTGGTGGTCAAAGTTCACAAGGAAGTTCTGGAACAACAAAAGCTCCCGGACGGCAAGCACGGCAAGGCATTTTGGGAAGCGCGTTATGACGACATCAACGCTTTCGAGCGACATCTGGTACGCAATGGGACGGTCGTGTTGAAGTTTTTTCTGCACGTTTCGAAGGAAGAACAGAAACAACGCTTCATGGACAGGCTCGAACACCCCGAAAAAAACTGGAAATTTTCGCTCGCCGATCTTAACGAGCGCGGCTATTGGGATGATTATGTCGATGCCTACGAAAAAGCCATCAGTGCGACCAGCACCAAATGGGCACCCTGGTATATCGTGCCGGCCGATAACAAATGGGCGAGTCGCGCCGTGATCGCCGACATTGTCACCTCGACATTGCGCAATCTCGATCTTGAATTCCCCGGAATGACTGATGAGCAACGCGCTTTATTGGAACAGGCGCGAAAAACCTTAGCAGAGGAATAATCTCATGGCTGAATTCAAGCTCTCCCCTTTTCGCACAACCCGCCTCGTGCAGTCGCAGATCCAGGAGTTTTTGGATGTGGTTTCGATGGCGATTTTAGCCTACCAGGAAGGCATGATTGCCTATCTTAAGGAAGGCTGGACTGAGACGGCCGAAGACAAACTGCAACAGATCTCCGCTTTCGAAACGAGGGGCGACGGCCTGCGTTCGACTATCGGGTTAACTCTGTACAGCGAGATGCTTCTGCCCGACACTTCGGCCGACATCCTGAGTCTGCTGTCTGAGTTGGACCATTTGCTCGACCGGATGAACGGGCACTTCACGCTACTGGGTATCGAGAAATCGGAGTTTCCAGCCGCATGCTGCGTTTCCGCACCGCGGCGATCCTGTGCGCGGTGTTCGTCGTGCTGGGCGCGGTGATCAGTGGTGCCGGCGCCTCGGATGGTCTCGGCAAGCTCGGCGCAGTCAATGCCTTACCGGGATCCTTTACCGTCGCGTTATCGGCCGCGCTGACCGTGTACGCAATGACCAAATGGGGCCGGCCGGTTTCGACCACGCAGGCGGTCGTTGGCGGCATCGTCGGCTGGAACGTCTTCAGCGATTCGCCGACGGACCTCGCCTCCCTTACCCAAATCGCGGGCACCTGGGTCGCCAGTCCAATCCTCGGTGCGCTGATCTGTTTTGTGATGCTGTTTATTGTGCAAAACGTTTTCGAACAGCAGGTTTTTGTACTCTCAAGCAATTCACATGCCGAAACCAAGCCCTAACGGTTTTTATCCATAGAGAAAGTAAGGTATTTTATATTTTCAATACCGATCGATACCATTTATTAACAATTGCAATCAATGGATTGCAATGAAGTTACCCAGAATTCTGACCAGTTTATTGATGAATCAATATAACTCGATGAATGATAACCCCTTACACGCGTTTATTCTGCCCACAGCAGGAACCACGATGTAAGTTAAATTTTTATTTTATTTTATTTTATTTGGAGATAGACATGCGTAAATTCATTTACACTTTGGTAGCCATCATGAGCATCGTGATGTTTTCTTCTTCGTCGATAGCAAAGCCTACGAAAATCAGTGGAACGGTTAACCTCAACGTAGGTTCTGTAGCCGCAGGGATCGGCTGGAGCTGGGGAGGTGGTGTCATGACTTTCGAGGGTGCCGAGCACAACTTCGACATCAAGGGGCTTAGCTTGGCCGACGTCGGCATTTCCAAATTTTCCGCAGCCGGAATCGTATATAACTTGAAGCATTTGGAGGACTTCAACGGCACTTATCACGGAGTGAAAGCAGGCGCAACCATCGCCGGTGGCAAAGGGGCGATAGCGCTGAAAAACGAGCATGGTGTAGTGCTCGAACTGACCGGAAGCGGTCAGGGTTTGAAGTTCGCTTTTGGGACTCAGGGCGTGACTATCAAGCTTAAAGATTAGTCCTGTTTTCCGGATGCGTCCGAAAAGGTCGCCTCAGCGGTCTTTTTCGGGCTCATCCGGTTTCCAAATCAAAAAAACGGGATCAAATCTTTACCCTTTCTCTTTGCGTGTTGCTTTTGCAAGTGCTCCCCCCTTTTTGCAGCGAACGCCAGCTGATAGCGCAACGGTCCGGACAAGCAGGCTGGACGGACGCAATCCGGAAATCAACTTCAAGGGAGAGAAGCTCAGTAATGTAACCCACCAAAGCACCGATCACAAAGCACAGCTTTCCATGAAGGGCGTAAGTGTATTAAACGGCGTGCCTCCTGATCGCTACCGACAAGCCGAAGGCGTCTGGGCTTGTCTCCAGCAACAAATCCGGCCGCACTAAGGCATCGGTCATTCTTCACTCATTTCGGAATTGGACCAATTTCAGTCAAGCATAGGGTGGAACAGGTAATATAACGGAATGCTCAGGAAGATTATCGTACTGAGATGCAAACTCAGGAATGAAACGGGGATGGCTATCAAACTGATAATAATTGGGCTTACAATCATTCGTCGTGTTACCTGTCGTCGGGTGTCTTCTTCGATCTTGTGGGTGAGCAGATGGGGATGCAAAACCGCATATCTCCAGAGAGCGATCAGAGCAAGCCCAATGACAATTTGTACACCGCCAAACAGCAGCGTAACCAATGGCTCGTCGCGATAGGCGCCTTTGAGCTCCGTGATGAACGGTAGCAGTGTGACAGGGAACAGAAAAAAAAGGTTGAGCCAAACCAGTGTTCGGCTTCCGTTCCGAAAAAAATGCATAATGGCAGCGTGTTGGACCCAATACGTGCCTGCAAGCCAGAAACTGACCGCGTAGATAAGCAGATCAAAGCCAATACGCCCCAGAAATGCAATAAGTCCTTGTTCGGAAAAGCGGTGATCGGTAGGGACATCGATACCCAGAACCAACAGCGTAACGACGATGGCAAATACACCGTCTACCAGTGCTTTGCAGCGGTCGAGGCCGAAGGAACCGGTAGAGCCTGATGAGAGAAGTTCTTTTAGCATTGTCCAGTCTCGCAAACCGTTTCAGCGATCGTTGTGTCGCAAATTGATCTTTCCCTCGTATTATACGGACACACAACTAAGCGACTTTTTTAAATAGTTGAATTTGATTTACAGATAACACAATTCATGTCGCTTAGGAAGTCATTACGTGAAACGTATCAGGCTGTATGGTAGAATTATCTGTTTTTTTACCAGTATTAGCCAATAACATTATGTTTTTAAAAGAATTTTATAGAAATCATGATGGCAGCGTCAGTATTGCCGCCGAACAAGCCAGTATGTTCGCCAAAGAAGTGGCGCATGATTTCAACCCTTTACACGATGTTGATGCCAAACGTTTTTGCGTACCCGGCGATTTGCTTTTTTCACTGGCATTGGAGAAATATGGCCTTAGCCAAAATATGCACTTTATCTTTTCTGGCATGGTCGGGCATGGTGTGCTGTTGAACTTTCCCGATACCGATGCCGCGCAGATTGATGTGAACGACAATCAGGGTAAAACCTATTTGCAGATCGAACGTTCGGGAAGCATTAGTCGGGATTCAGCATTGATTGAAAGCTTTACTCGCGATTATGTGGCTTTCTCAGGACAAAATTTCCCCTATGTGCTGGTTCCGTTATTAGCTAAGGAAAACGTTATGTTCAGCCTCACTCGGCCGCTGGTGATTTACGAAAGCATGACCCTGTCATTTGATCATCTTGATTTTCGGCAAGCGTCCGTGGAAATGATGGAACCGAAGATGGAAGTCAATGGCAAACGCGCTTCGGCTTTTTTACACTTTCAGATCAAGACGGGCGAAAATGTGGTTGGCACAGGCTTTAAAAAACTAGCGATCAGTGTGTTGAATGGTTATGAATCTGAGTCGATGCAAGCATTTGTCGATGACTATCTGGCCAGGAAAAACGGTTATCTAGATAATTTGGCGGTTCTGCCGCAGTAAGTTTGTCAAGCTGGATTGGAAAATACTCAACGACTATCGACAGAAACCGTATCACGTCATGCCCGATAATAAAATCGTGTAAGAAATACTCTCTGCCAGGCAATTTGAAAGTGCAACCTTGATCGATTCCTTTGACTAGATCGCCGAAGCCATTCCAGTAAGCAAAATTGGAGCCACCGAGTCTGTTCCGCGTTCATGGAAGGTTCGAGGAAAATCGGCATAGCGATCTAACGACCCAAGCTCAGCGACCCGGTCCACGGTACGCGTGGATTGCAACCACAGCGCGATGGCGTCAGCCGAAATCGCCGCGACCTTCGGACAGCCAATAAGCTTAAGAGCGCGCACGAGAACCCCCGTGAACCCCCGTGAAGAATTACCGAAGATAGGTTGGGCTAACATACACTCGTTCATTTTTGGATGTCAAGAACCACCTCCAACACTAATAATCGAGAAACCGCACCTGTCCAGTATTCAACTCATAGACTCCTCCAATCAAGGTTACGCGTTTCTCTCGCAGAGCCCTCTTCGCTTCCGAAAGAGCGGTCAGTTGCTGCATCGACCAGCGCACATTTGCTTCCACGGCGGCGTTCAGCAATGCCTTGTGATCGAGTTTCAGATCAAGCTTCGATAGGCCCGGCCTGATTAAAGCCAGCAAGGCTTCGATATGTTCAAGTTCCCTGGGCTTACCGAGCATTTCCTCGACTGCGGCGGTGACTGCCCCGCAGTTTTCATGGCCCATCACCACCACCAGCGGCGTATGGAGATGAGCCACGCCATATTGCAGAGTGCCGACTACGTCTTCCGCGATGATATTGCCGGCAAGCCTGATCGTGAAGACATCGCCGAAACCCACGTCGAAAATCATCTCGGGCGGCACGCGCGAATCGCTGCACCCGAGAATCGTCGCAAAGGGCTTCTGTTCCTGCACCAATCGATGGCGCCAGGAAGCATTTTCATGCGTATGGATAGACTGATCATCCATGAAGCGCCGGTTACCGGCCTTCAAGCGGAGCAGCCCCTCGACTGCATTGCGTGGATAAGGCTCCAGACTGACGGAGCCGGAGCGAGGCTCTTGAGTTGCACAGGCTGGGATCATGCCCAAACCGAGACAACTCGCGCCGACGAGCCATTCCCTGCGGGTCATGCCGTGTTTTTTCATGGCCGCTTCTTTTTCTAAGATTTAGGCACGAACGAATGCGTTGATCACTCGTTTTCCTCGATAATCGCCTTGACTCGCCCGGAGTTGACCGCTTCGACCAAGGCCGCGTGATCGCGCTCGGTCTGGTCCGCATAGTCCATAGCGAATGTGCTGATCGCCTGATCGAAGCTGTCCGATTTACCCAAATAGCCGCTGATCATTGCCGCATCTCCCGACCGGGCATGAGCGCGGGCCAGGGTCCAGCCGCAGAGTTCGGCATAAAGGTAAAACTGCTGGAGTGTACCGCCTTCGATCGGTGCGGACATTTTCATGTCGCGCAACTGGCGTACGAAGAAATCGCGGCCGCTACTAGCCACCCGGCCCCAACCCAAAAAAATGTCGCTGGAGGATTGTGTCAGCCGTTGCCCCATCACCACGCGCTGCGCGTGATTGTCATAGCGGCTTTGTCCGGCATAGGGCTCCAATACCGAAGGGCAGGCTTCCTTGAACTGCAGCAGCAAAGGATGGTTCTCCGCGGAGAAAAACAGCCCGACGAAACAGCGCGTGCCGACGCTGCCGATGCCGACGACCTTGATCGCAGAGTCTTCCAGGCGGTAGCGGTCGAACAGCACCCGACGCTCGTCGGAGAGCGATAACCGATAGGCTTCAAGTCCTTCGCGAACCCGCTGTTGATACACGTCTTCTTGTGCATGGAACATGATCGGCGGCTGATCGAGCAGTCGATGGCGACCGCCCACCGCTCCGGCAATTTTGGGCATCAGTTGTTCGCCGACGCGCTGCTGCGCTTTCTCGACCAGCCTCTCGCGGAATCTTCTAATTTTCTCATCGGGCGCCATCTCAAGCAGGGTGTCGGCGTCCAGGCGGTCGTACCAGATTTCCAAAGGATTCATCTTCGAATACTCCCGCAATTTCTCCCGATACGCGCGGACGCATTCGACGGCTACGGCTTGGGCGTCCTCGTCACTCTGATGTCCATCGCGGACGGCGACCACGAAACTGGCCGCCAGGCGTTTGATATCCCATTCCCAGGGGGCGGGCAATGTTTCGTCGAAATCGTTGATATCGAATATCAGATTGCGTTCAGGGGTCGCGAAAAGACCGAAATTCATCAGATGGCAGTCGCCGCAGGCCTGCACCCGCAGACCGCTAGCCGGCGTGGTCGACAAATCGTAAGCCATCAGGCCTGCGGATCCACGCAGGAAGGTAAAGGGGCTGCGCAGCATGCGCCCGTAGCGTATCGGCACCAGTTCCGGCAGGCGATCCTTATTGGATTCTTCCAGAATGTCTATGGGATCCCGGCGATGCGCCGGCGCTTTCCAACCGGCATGGCTCGAGCGCGGCACTTTTGTGCGCAGTTCCTTTCCGAATGCAAGAGATTCGGTGCGCGCACGGAAGACTATGGGTTGAACCTTTTCGGCAGCTGCGGAGGATTCCGTTTTTTTTGTTTTTTTCTTGGTGGTGACCATGAGTTTGCTCCGGTAAAATTGGCTAGAGTTGTTTATGCAGCTTGCGTCTATTTGACATAATTTTTTAACTAAACAGGTAGCGCTCCTGCTCTTGGTTATCACGCGCCAAGTGTCGTCCGATGCAAAGATAGAAATCGCGGCCTTCTGTAAGAGCATCATTGTGTTTGGCCAGCGTGTTTTCCCAGCGCACGTCGAAGGCCTTGAACATGTTCTGGAAGAAGCGCGCCCGCTTGCGGTGGATATCGGTGATATACTCGCTGTGCACAAGGTCTTCTTTCGGTGCCGCTAACAATAAGGCCTGCGACGAGAGTCGATCTTCGAAGGTCGAAACCTTGTGCTTTTCGTCCTTGACCCGCAACGGCCGGATCATGTCGCCGCCTGCGGTGAATAGGTCGGCATGGATGCGGGTGCCTTGCGGCACCTTGTACAGTCCGGGCTCAAGGCGTTGGCTGCCGGCAACGACGCCGTCCAAGGTGGCATCGTTGATCTGTGCGGCTTGGCGTTCACCGCGCAGATCGGCTGGTGGACGGTTCGGATGCTCGGCATGAGCTTTAGCCGCCTGCAACAACGCAAACAGATATTTCGCTCTGGCGTTGGCCACTAGCGCTTCGCCCAGGTAATGCGGGAGAAGCAAAGACTTCTCACCCAGCGTTTCGACGATGCATAACTTCAGCATGACATTACCCAGGGCCTATGGATAAACTTACCGGAAGCGTCTTTGGGACTCTCTAGTTCCCGGTCAGTCGAATGATCAAGGTCGATGCGATCGAGACTATGCCCCACAGAACTTGCATGTCCGCCCCGCTCCCCTAGCCTTAATCCCAACCTATTGCACGGTATAACCGCGGCCTGTCAGGCAGGCACCTAAGGCACGATTATAATTATTCGCCGCCTCATTAGCTGCGGCTGACGAAGCGGCTTGGTTTGCATCTTTTTGAGCGAAGCGCCGTTTCAATCCGCCCGCTGTCGCTCCTATTGCCGCGCCTGTACCCGCATCGCCCGCAATCGCGCCGATCGCAGCTCCCGCAGCCGCACCCCGCGCTCCACCTCTCAATGTCTCCCGGCCAAGGCTGCCTTGCTGAGTGTTTGGCTGCGGCGCGGTAGCACCGCTGCTGGGATCAAAGCCACTCTGTTGGACAGCCCAGGTATGACATTCATAACGGTCTTTAGATTGCTGGTCCGGCGTTTGTCCCCGCGCGGGATAAACCATCAGGTTTTGCGCAAAAACCGATAAGGGCAAAGCCGCCAGCAAGAGCGCAGATACCATATTTATGGGTTTAAAACGTGTTTTCATCAGGATACCTTTATAAAATATTTAAGTCGTTAAGCGGGGCCTTTGAAATCGTCGAAAGCCTCAATTGCTCTCTTTGCTGCATCATCTATTCCGGATAAATGCGGGAAATTTTGGAACCCTGCAAACCCAGTCCCGCCATTAATCCTCTCTGGCCGAAGATAAATGCATACACATTGTCCTTCGCAGTCGTGGTAGTCAGCGTTTTGGCCTTGCCTGCATCGACGACGACAATGCTTGGACCCATGCCGATTTCCCAACCTTCGCTCCGTTCGAGATAATTCAATGCCTCGTCGTTCATAAAAAACAACGCATAACCGAAAGCCTGCACGCCGGCTTGCATGCCATAGGATGCCGAGACGCTGTTGTAGTAACCGGTGGTTCGGCCCTTGACTCGTAAAGCGCCGCCGCGGCCGTATTGCGCGCCCACCATGAAGCCGGCTTTGACGATGCGAGGAAATACCAGAATGCCTTTCGCCTTCTTTGCCAACGATCTGGCGGCGGGGGTACTCTCATAGAGATCCTGTAACGCAAAATCGACGTCACGGTCGATCTCTGCGGCAGTCCCTGACATGGTTGAACCGACACCGCCCCCGACACCGCCTTGGCAGCCGACAAGAACCAGCAAACTGATCAATAAAACTACCAACCGATTTTTATTTAACATGTTTTTTTTCCTTATTATTTTTTCAATTGCACATCATTTAACGCCACCCGGCAGCGTCCACTGACTTTTTCATCATGCTGCTCCAGGCAAGCCAGCAACCGCCCTTCCCCGACTTCAACGGAGGGACAGTATTTTTCAATGTCGTCGTCACACTCATTGACGGTATATGCAAGCGCCGCCACGGCCCTCTCGAGCTGCGCCGCCGAGTCGTACAGTGCATATTCGCAGCGCGCGGAAATTTTGTCGCCGTGGGCATAAATGCACGCGAGCAACCGGTCATCACCCGGAGTGACATCCTTGCAATAAGTATACAGTTCGGCTTTGCAGCCTTGACGGAAGGTCTCCAACGGGCCGTTCCCGGCTGTCGCGGTATTATCGGCTCTGCTTTTCGGCAGCGGCGCGGCGCAGGCGCTAACAGACCAATATAGCCACACAAGAAGGGCAAAATATTTCAGAACCATTGTTTTATTCCTCGTAGTGTCGGTTGAAGAAAAAGGTTTGAATTTGCAAAATTGATTTGGCGTGAAAGCGCTAGCATGCCGATGTCGGTTCAATCTCTTTCGGTAGGCTTGGTTCAGAATCCAGGCACTCCCTGCTTAACCATGCCCTTGCTGTTATTATCGTCATGCAACATGGATTGCTCCGCCCAATACGACTTACGAGTAACTTACGCCAATCTACCGAGAATCTTAACTCGCGGCTATTGGACTTTAGGCTTAGATCCTTTAAAACGGCGCTTCAAGTTTTACATCAAGAACAAGGGGGATTTAAAGTGAATATCCTCTATCCGGTGCGGTATTGTGTGAATTTTTCACATATTTGTAATGATGTTTTTTGTTAACACAAATGGTATCTTTAGGCCGTTTATACCAGCCTCATTTTTGACTCTAGGACCGCTTTGACATGGACCGCTTCGAACGCATCTATCAACTGCATCACATCCTGTCAGGCCGCCGCACGCCGATCGCCAACAAGGATCTGCAAGAACGGCTGGAATGTTCCGAAGTCACCGTCAAGCGCTTAATCACCGTCATGCGCGATCATTTCGCCGCTCCGATCGTGTATGACCGGCACTTGAACGGCTACTACTACGACAATCAAAACGGCGCGCATCCCTACGAATTGCCGGGGCTGTGGTTCAACGCCGAGGAATTGTGGGGGCTTTTGACCTGCCACACCCTGCTGCAAAAGCTGTCTCGCGGCCTTTTCGGCGATCACATCATCCAGTTACAAAAACGCGTCGAAAAACTGCTGGCGCTCGATCAAAGCAGCGCCGGGCGCAAACTCGAAAGCGTTAAAATCCTGACGATGGCCGCCCGCCATAAAGGCATCAATCCGCTTTTCAATAAAATCGCCTCAGCCCTATTCGACCGCCAGCAACTGCAATTGACTTATCAGACGCGCAGCCACGGCGAAACCAGCGCACGCGCCGTCTCCCCACAGACTTTGGTCTATTACCGCGACAACTGGTATCTCGACGCCTGGTGCCACAGCAAAAACGCCCTGCGCACCTTTGCGATTGAAAACATCAAAGCCGCAAGCCGGCTAAACCAGCCCGCCAAAGTCTTTACCCGCGAACAACTCGAAGACTACTACGCCTCCGCCTACGGTATTTTCTCAGGCAAAGCCGAGCATCTCGCCAAACTCAAATTCACTCCCGAACGCGCCCGCTGGATCAGCGACGAACACTGGCACTCCGACCAGCAAGGCCGCTGGCTGGAGGACGGCAGCTACGAACTCACCCTGCCCTTCAGCGACCACCGCGAACTGCTAATGGACATCCTGAAACACGGACGCCACGTTGAAATTATCGAACCGGAATTTTTAAGAGAAGCCGCGCAACAGGAAATCCAGGCGATGGCGGATATTTATCAAAAAAATTTAGCGCCGTAGCGTGGAATGATACGGTGGTTATGGATAATGCTTTTTACAGCCCAAAAACCTGAGAGAAAACAATGACGACAGCCCAAAACATAGCCGAACCGCCGCTATATTACCGATATTGGGGCAAAGCCAAGCCGGATGCTGATAGCGAAGGTCCGGCCTATCATTTGTTGCCTTATCATTGTTTGGATGTGGCGGCGGTGGCGGATGTTTGGTGGGAATCAAGCCCAAGCCTCCGCCAGCAATTTATCCACGTCATTCGAGCCGATAGCGAGCAGCAAGCAAAAGCCTGGGTCATGTTTTTTGTCGCCTTACATGATTTGGGTAAATTGGATATTCGTTTTCAAAGCAAAGCACCCCATGCATTAAAGTCGTTGCAACCGGATGTTACTAGCTTTTCGACAGAACCTTATTATCACGGGCCAAGCAGCTATGCCTGTTTTATTCACGAACTGTCTCTATATGCCATTGAGTTTGTCTCGGAAGATGCCGCGATAGAATGGTTTCAGCAAGTCGCAGGGCATCATGGAGTTATACCCTATGATGGCGACTATATGCCCCCTCCTTCGTTTAATGATGAATCCATCAAATCGATCATTGCAAGAGACCGGCAGGCTCGAATAGACTGGATAACCGTTCTCCAACAACTTTATCAAGTCGATTTCAGCGCTATTCCTGAAAACGTTCCTCCGATGTTGGCGGGGTTTTGCAGCGTATGCGATTGGATTGGCTCATCCAATGAGCATTTTTTGTATGAAACAAAACCCAACATTGATTTGGCGACTTACCTGAAAGCGCGGAAAATCCCGGCGATACAGGCGCTCACCGAGTTCGGCATTCTTTCACAGCTTCAGTCCAATCAAACGCTTGAATCGCTATTTTTCACGTCCGATGGGTTACCTTATAAGGCACACGGCTTACAAACACTCATTGAAAAATTGCCGTTGGAGAGGAATTTGACCCTGATTGAAGCCCCGACAGGCTCTGGCAAGACCGAGGCCGCGCTGGTCTATGCCGCCCGATTGCTGCACGAAGGTTTAGCCGAAAGCATCATTTTTGCCTTGCCGACACAGGCCACCGCCAATGCCATGCTGGACCGTTTGGAAGCAATGGCGCAGCATTTGTTCGACGATGGCGCAAACGTCGTCTTGGCGCATGGCAAAAGCAAATTGAAAGACACACTGGAAAAAATCTTAAGCACCGATAAAACCACCGCGCAAGGTCGGGAAGAAGCCGCCCAGCAAGCTGTGCATTGGCTAGCCGCCAGTAAAAAACGCGCATTTCTAGGACAAATCGGCGTGTGCACCATTGATCAAGTGCTGTTATCTGTTCTGCCCGTTCGCCATAAATTCGTCCGGGGTTTCGGCATCCAAAAAAGCGTACTGATTGTTGACGAAGTTCATGCATACGATAGCTATATGTATGGATTATTAGGCGAAGTGCTGGAACAACAATACCACGCCGGCGGCAGCGCCTTGCTGTTGTCGGCGACATTGCCCCATAAACAACGGCAATATCTGGCGCGAAACTGGGGTAAGGCGGTTGTCGAGGATACCAAAGCTTACCCGCTCATCACGCAAATTACCCCTCATAAATCACCGAGCCTTTTTTCGATTGCTGACCTGGAACAATTACCCAAACGCCGCGAAGTCATACTCGAAACGTGGCAGTTGCCGGAATTGCAATTGGGTGACGACAATCTGCAAGCCATCATTTCCGCAGCCAATCAAGGCGCTAAAGTCGCGGTCATTTGCAACTTGGTCGCGGACGCTCAAGTGTTGGCGCAACGTTTGGCTAACCCTGAGATCAATTCGGGCATTGCGGTTGATTTGTTTCACTCGCGTTTCCGGTTTATAGACCGTCAGCAGATTGAGGAAGCGATCAAGGCACGGTATGGGAAGGAGCAGAATACACGCGCTCAAGGCGGGCGTATTTTAGTCGCCACACAAGTCGTTGAACAAAGCCTGGATCTCGATTTTGATTGGCTGATTACCCAACTATGTCCGGTCGATTTGCTGTTCCAACGGATGGGTCGTTTGCATAGGCACATACGAGCCAGGCCGGAAGGGTTTGAACTGCCCCGTTGCGTCGTGATTGTGCCGGAACATGCGCAAAAATACGGAGGCAGCCAGTACGTTTATGAAAATATCCGCGTCATGAGGCGGACCGAACATTTGGTCCGCAACCATTCCAGCGTTGTGTTCCCCGAAGCTTATAGGTATTGGATAGGCGAAGTTTACCTAGAAGACCCATGGCCGGATGAAGCGCCGGAAATGACCGAGGCGCACGACAAATATCAACGCGAAGTCGAAGACGTTAAACGTAGCATTGCCCGAACCGTAACGCAATATAAAGCCAATCCGTTGCCGGATGAAAGCGATAAAGCCACGACACTAACCCGAGACGGCGAAATGAGTTTGACCGTATTGCCGGTATTGGAGCGCGGCAAGAAATTTTATACGTTAGCCGATGAATGGTTGGATAAACACGGCAAAGAGTACTGGGAACAAATCAGTTTGCACAGTGTGTCCGTGCCTAGTTCATGGGAAAACGCGCTGTCAGGATGCAAGAAAGATGACGGCGTGTATTATTTGGTCATGACGGCGGACGATGGCGGATGGTTTGCCGAACTCAAGGATCGGCAAGTTTGTTATCGCATGGATTTTGGCTTGTTTGCAGCAAAATGATTAAAATAGACAAAATAATTATTTTAATCGGAGGATATGATGAAAAAGGTCAATGCCACCCAAGCCAAGCAATATTTCGGCGAGTTGTTAAACAGCGCTCAGCAAGAGCCCGTTGCCATCCAAAAACACCAAAAGGACTTTGCAATCTTGTTGTCGTCGGCGCGTTATCAGGAGCTCTTGGCTTTTGAAGACAAGTGTTTGCACGAATTGGCCGTGCTCGCCGAACAGGAAGGCTTTATCGGCACCGAGGCCAGTTTAAGTTTATTGGATAGCATTTGATGCGCCAGCTTGATTTCACTAAATCGGCGGAAAGAAGTCTACGCAAGCTGGCCGAGTCGGACATCCGCATCGCCAAGCAGCTGAAGATCAAAATACTGGCCTTGCTGCATGAACCGCATCCGCAAGACTCGCTAAAAATGGCTGGAAACCCCGAATATTTGCGGGTTCGTGTCGGCAAGTATCGGATCATCTATCGTTATGACAATGACAAGCTCTACATCGCCCTGATTGCGAAACGGGAGATCGTTTACGAAGAATTCGCCCGGCTAATGAGCCGGCAATGATGGAAAGCAAATTAATCCTTCTGGAATAGCCCATGAACCTGCTGACAGACGACTGGATACCCGTTGAGTTGAACAAAACCCAACAGCGCATTTCCTTACAAACGCTGCTTTGTGAGGACCGTGATTACAAAATCAAAACCTTCCGCGACGACATGGAACTGGCAACCTTGCAATTGCTGGTGTGCATTGTGCAGGTGGTGTTCATGCCGGACGACAAAAAGGCATTAAATAGCCGCTGGCAAAATCCCATGCCTGTAGACGAGTATCAAGGCGGCATAGAGCCCTACCGTGACTGGTTTAATGTGTCGCATCCGAAAACGCCGTTCATGCAAACCGCAAGCGTCGCACCCGAAAAAGGCAACAAAAACTGGGCGTCGTTGCAAAAATTGTTTATGGGCTTGCCGGAAAAAAGCAGTTCTAGCCCGACCTCCAGTGCGTTTTTTGATACGCCGGATGAAATTACCGCCATCCATCCCGGCGATGCGGCGATTGCCCTGTTCCAGCAGGCCACCAACGGCTTTAGTCTGGGCGGAGTTGGTTATTCGGTCGGCTTAAAGGGCTCCATGCCGATGACGACGTTAATCGTCGGCGAAACTTTGAGAAAAACCCTGTGGTGCAATGTGTTGAGCCGTGAGTTTCTTACGCCCTTCCGTATCCTCGATGCACCGCTGCAAGAACCCACCTGGATTACACCGCCGCACAGCAAGATTGCCGATGAACACGCCCACCACATAGGTTTGGCAAGAGGCCTGTTTTGGCAGCCGGCCAAAGTCAAACTGGAAATGGCGAATGGTGAGGTGACCGGCTTTAATAAAGAAGCAGGAACCTGCACGATTAAAGGCTTCTGGCAGCATCCGCATACGCCCATCGATATTGCCCGCATGCAGGCCGATAACCCCAAAGAAAAGCCGTATCTTTCCGCCCAAGGCAATCAGCCTCTATGGGGTCAAATGCTGAGTTATTTTTTTAGCGATAAAGACATAAAAACAGTAGAAGCCAACAGAGCAGGAGCAAGCCGCGCATTGGTTGTTCAGCAATATCAAGAAGTTTGGCGTGCAGGCGTCAAATTAGCTGTAGGGGGATATATTAAAGGCGGTTCCACCGAGAGTTTAGCCGGGCGCAGGCATGAGCTTTACAGCCTATCATCAGGCTGGGAAACAAAGACCTCTGAGATGGATCAGCTCATCAAAATGGGTCTGGATGCTCAACGAAAACTAGATATTGCCATAAGCCAATTTGTCGATTTGGCGGAAACGGCGTTCAAAGAGCGCCGGGAAGGCAAGAAAAAACAGCCTTCTGGTAAAGAAGGTCATTTCCGTAAAAGCTTGCGGGCAAAAGCCAAACAAATCTATTTCGACAATTCCGAAGCCATCATGCACAGCATCCTAAAGAACCTGGTGTTTGATGACATCGCTCACTATCAAAAAAAATTTTCAGACTTAGCCAAACAAGTTTTCGAGCAAATCGTCAGCCCCTACGAACACGAAGACAAAATGCTCGAACCGACATTGGTCTGCCGCCAGTTTCTAAACAATATGCTCAACAAATTAAGCAAACAGTCGACGGGAGTTAGCGCATGAGTCATGCACAAACCAAAGAAGCAACTCAACGGTTTTTAGATACCCTGCATGCCGAATTCGATGGGTTAAGCAACGGTGACAAAGCCGCTATTCGCCGTACGGTCGAGCCCGACGATTTATTGCTGAATCCGGCATTTTACCGCTTAGTTCAAGAAACCCTGAACCAATTTCAAGAAACCGAATTATCCAAAGCTCGCGACTTCTTCAAAAATCTCTCGCAAGTGGCGCGATTGGTCTACCTACTGCCGTTTATCAAGCACCAGCCACTCGGCAAATCACTGGGAACTGTTTTAAGGGAAAACGAAATCAGCGAAAGACGCTTGTTTTTGGTAACGCGCTCCGAATATCCGCAAGACTTGATTCAACTGCGTCGATTGTGCCAACAATTCAAGGATGAAACAGTGGACGCCATCAAACTCGGCAAATTATTGCTTTACTGGGGCAAGGATAAAACGACCAGCGAAGGCAGCAAGCGTCAATTGATGAAGGATTTTTATTTGTCATTCGCCAGTGAAAAAATGGAGCCCGTCGATGCCGATTATTAGCCGCTTTCTCGGGATTGTCATCACCATGTACTGGTCGGACCATGCACCGCCACACTTCCATGCCAAATACGGCGAATACGAAATCATTGTCACCATTGAAGGTGGGGTGGTCGAGGGCAAATTCCCCAGACGCGCTTTGCAACTCGTGCTGGAATGGCTAGATTTGCACCAGGATGAGTTGAGAGAAAACTGGCAGCGTTGCCAAAACCGCCAGTCCCTAAATCCCGTTCAACCTTTGGAGTAAGTCATGATTCTGCATGTCACCGATGTTCAATACCTGCAAAACTATCAACTCAAACTGACGTTTAACGATGGCGTCGCCGGTATTGTCGATTTAAGCAACGAACTTTGGGGAGAGATGTTCGAGCCGTTAAAGGATCCAGTGTTATTCAGCCAAGTCAGGCTGGACAAAGAGCTGGATACCATCGTCTGGGCAAATGGCGCGGACTTGGCTCCGGAATTTTTACACAACCTGATTCAACACGTACAGGAAGAAACGCATGTCCAATAAAAACTTCGTCAACTTTCATATTTTGATGTCACACAGTCCTTCATGCCTGAACCGCGACGACATGGGCATGCAGAAAACCGCGATTTTCGGCGGTACGCGTCGAGTGCGAATTTCCAGCCAGAGTTTAAAACGTGCGCTGCGCACATCGGCATACTACGAAGAGCAATTCGGCAAGCCTTCCGAACGTACCAAACAACTGACCTTGTTGCGCGACAAATACCGCGAACTACTGAAGGATAAATTTTCTACTCCCGTCATTGACACTGTTTTGATGGCGGTTGCAGGGGTCAAGGAAATTCAGGAGTTGGAAGAAAAAACTAAGAAAGGCCAAGGCAACGATGTAGACCGGACCAAATGGGAGGGCACCGAATCCGGTGCGGTTGCGGCTTGGTCGGTATACGAAATCGAAAAATACTGTGAACTGTATACGCGGCTACAGGCAGAGCATTCAGACGACAAGGCATTTCAAAAAGCCTGGGGAAAAGAAACCAAAAAAGATAGTTTCAAAAAATTTAACGATGCCTTCCAAAACAGCGTCGATATTGCTTTATCGGGACGTATGGCAACCTCCGGTATCATGACTTCGGTTGACGCCGCCCTCGCAGTCGCCCATGTCATTACCACGCATACCGTCGACGGCGATCTGGACTGGTTTACCGCTGTCGATGACTTGACTCAGGAAGCGGGTGAAACCGGCTCCGCGCACTTGGATACCCAGGAATTCAGCGCCGGCGTGTTTTACCGGTATGCGTCGTTAAACCTTGGACAATTGCAGGAAAATCTCGGCGAAGTCAGCCGCGAAAAAGCCCTGGAAATTGCCGCGCACACATTGCACATGCTCGCCACCGTCATCCCCGATGCCAAACGCAACAGTACCGCGGCCGATAACCCGGCCGATTTTGTCTGTGTTGCATTGAGCGATCAGCCGATTTCCTTGGCGAATGCGTTTGAAGAACCGATAAAAAGCAAAAACGGCTTTCTCAAACCGTCGATCGAGCAATTTATTAATTACAAAGAAAGCGTTTACCAAGGCTACGAATTACAAGATCAGGTCGCCTTTTTCAGTTTACACGACACGGCTAAGTTAGCGGGCCAAGCCTGCCCGTCACTGAGCAAACTCGAAAACTGGTTGAAGCAAGAGGGCGAGGTTTAACGATGCCGGAATTTTTAATCCTCAAATGTCAGGGTGCCATGCAGGCTTGGGGCGGCCATACCTATGAAGACTATCGGCCCAGCTTGATATTTCCTACCCGTAGCGCAGTCATCGGCTTGCTTGGGGCGTGTTTGGGTATTGTGCGCGAACAGCCGGAACAACTGAAGTTGTTGAACGAAAGCTTTGAATTGACGGTATTGGCGCATCGACTACGGCATGTCGAGCATCGGCATTTTAAGGGCGAACGAAAACTTAGAACGGTATCGTTACATAAAATGACGGACTATCACACCGTGCTCGATGCCCGCCGCGCCGATGGCGGCAAGCGCGAGGATGCGATTGTTTCGCGCCGCGAATATTTATGCGATGCTGAATTCACCTTGGCATTGTCCTTTAAAGAACTTGCCGAATACAGTTTAGAGCGCGTGCTGCAAGCCATTAAAAAACCGAAATACACGCCGTATCTGGGACGCCGTTCCTGCCCTTTGCAACGCCCTTTGTTTGAATCCATCATCAGCGCGGAAACTGCGCAACAGGCATTAAAGCAAATCGAACAAGACGGCACACTGTACAGCGAAACGCCTTTGCTAAATGGACATGAAATGCAAGTGCGCGACCTACCGTTATTCGGCAAGACTCGCCGTTTTGTCACGCGCCCCGTTTATGTGCTGGGAGGTTGACATGTACTTTAGCCGTGTTCGGGTTTCGCCGGTTCATTTGCAGCAATTCGCCAAACTGTTTCAATACAATCATTACCAATTACATCAGCTTTTGTGGAAACTGTTTCAGGATAAACCTGACGATAAGCGGGATTTTTTGTTTCGTCAGGACAGCGATAAACAAGGTTTGCCGGTTTTTTATCTGCTGTCTAAATATCCGCCAATCAGTACCGACCATTCCTTCATCATCGAAACCAAATCTTACCATCCCCAATTACGAACGGGCGACACGCTCGGCTTTAGTCTACGCGCCAACCCTGTCGAGCAAAGCAGCCGCGCCAGAACAGCGGAGGAAAACGCCGTTTTACGCGAGCAAAGACGAGAAAAAGGTCTGCGGGAAAAAGAAATTTTGCCGCAGAAAAGAATCCATCACGATGTCGTCATGCATTTGAAAAAATCGCTTGGCGAAGAAGAAAGGCATCTGTATTCCCAAGCTGAACTGGAACAGAAAGCGGGCGAAAGATGGTTGCAGGAGCGCGCCGAAAAAAATGGTTTTCGTTTGCTGTCAGTGACCGCGCAAGGTTACCTACAGCACCATTTCAAAAAACGCCAGATCAAAATCAGCACCTTGGATTATGATGGCGTGTTGCAAATCACTGATCCGGAGCTGTTTGTCACTAAAGCGTTGTACCGAGGCATAGGCAGATCCAAAGCTTTCGGTTGTGGTTTTCTAATGATTCGAAGAATATAGCATCGAATTACTTTATATAAATGTGCGTATTACAAGTCATACAACCAAGGCAACATTATGAGAATCAATGCCCGTTTAGACGAAAATCACGAACAAAAACTACTAGCCATTCAACAGGCAACTTCCTTGAGCACGTCGGAAATTATCAAGCAAGCCTTGGATTTGCTGTACGAAAAAACCGCTTTAACCGGCAGGCAAAAAAATCAGAAGCTGATTGAAATGCTGGCGGGAACGGCGGAAGGGCCTGAGGACTTATCCGTCAATTATAAAGAATACCTGTATCAAGGCTGGAAAGAAAAACATGGTATTGAGTGATACCGGCTTTTGGTTTGCTTTTTTTAATCCCAAGGACCGTTTTCATGCGCATTCGATGGCTGTGATGCAACGGCTGGATGAGGGTTTGATAACCACATGGCCGGTCATTACCGAAACCTGTTATTTGTTGGGTAAAACATTGGGAAATGAAAGTCAGTTACGGTTTTTACAAGCCATCGAGGCTGGCTATGTGGAAATATTTCAAATTCAACTGCATCATTTAGCGCATATCCAAAAACTGATGCAAAAGTATGCGGATCTACCCATGGACCTGGCCGATGCCTCGCTGGTCATTCTGGCCGAAGAACTTGGCCACGGCCGGATTCTTTCCACCGACCAGCGCGACTTTAAAACCTACCAATGGAAAAATCACAAACCTTTTCAAAATCTGCTGCTTCCTGATGATTGACATGGCCTTGATGATGGATGAACTCTTGCAAAAAATCGTCCCCCTTGCCGAAAGTGACCCGGACATCGCGGTCGTCTGGCTCTATGGTTCGCGCGCGAAAGGCAATGCCCATGCGTCCAGCGATTACGACCTGGCCGTGGCATTCAATCGGTTCATCAAGGACGATCCGATAGAACAGCGGCTGCGGCCCGAATGTTTGGCGCTGGACTGGCAACAGGCATTGGGTTTGCACGATTTCCAACTCTCCGTGGTCGACATCAATCAGGCGCCGATCCCATTGGCGTGGGAAATCATTCAAGCCGATACGGTGATTTTTTGCCGGGATGAAAACAGGCTTTGGCGGGAAACGCTCCGCATTCATAGCCGTATGGAACTCGATTATGCCCACACCTATCTTGACTCGATCGAACCAGGAAATTCGTCATGTTACCACCGCTTAAACCCATCGCGATGAAAGAACGCGTTTCGATGGTATTCATCGAAAAAGGCCAGATCGACGTTAAAGACGGCGCTTTCGTCGTGATCGACGAAACCGGCATCCGCACCCATATTCCGGTCGGCAGCATCGCCTGCATCATGCTGGAGCCGGGCACGCGCGTATCCCATCATGCCGCCGCCCTGGCAGCCAGAGCCGGCACGCTATTGGTCTGGGTCGGCGAAGCCGGCGTCAGACTGTATGCATCGGGCCAACCGGGCGGGGCGCGCGCCGACCGCCTGCTCTACCAGGCCAAACTGGCGCTGGACGATGCCGCCAGACTCAAAGTCGTGCGCAAAATGTACGAGATTCGCTTCGGCGAAAAACCGCCCGAACGCCGTAGTGTCGAACAACTCCGCGGCATCGAAGGCGCGCGCGTGAAAAAATTGTACGACCTCTTGGCCAAACAGGCCGGCGTCGAGTGGAAAGGTCGCAATTACGATCATACGCAATGGGACAACAGCGATACGGCCAATCGCTGCATCAGCTCGGCCACCGCCTGTTTATACGGCATCAGCGAAGCCGCGGTGCTGGCCGCCGGCTACGCGCCGGCGATCGGTTTCATCCATACCGGCAAGCCATTATCATTCGTTTATGACATTGCCGACTTGTTCAAATTCGACGAAATTATCCCGCACGCCTTTAAAATCGCAGCGAAAAATTATCGCGACCCGGAACGGGAAGTTCGGCTGATGTGCCGCGATATTTTCCGTCAAACCAAAATCCTGAAGAAAATCATCCCCACCATAGAAGACGTCTTGGCCGCCGGCGAGTTGGAAATACCCCAGCCCACCGAGGAATCCATCGGCCCTGCCATTCCCAATTCAGAGAGCATCGGCGATGTTGGTCATCGTAGTTGAAAACGTCCCGCCTCGATTACGCGGACGCCTGGCCGTCTGGCTGATCGAGATTCGCGCGGGCGTTTATGTCGGCGACTTATCGGTGAAAGTTAGAGAGATGATCTGGTCGCATATCGAAAACGGCATAGAAGAAGGCAATGCGGTGATGGTCTGGACCACCAACACCGAATCCGGCTTTGACTTCATGACATTAGGCAAAAACCGCCGCCTGCCGGTTGAACTGGACGGACTGAAACTGGTTTCTTTTTATCCCGCGGAAGACCCAAAAGATGAAAATGCTCTTTAACAATTTAACCTTTAAAAACCCGGAAAAATTCGGTAGAAAATTCGAGGCGATTATTTCTTTTGACTAACAATATGTTAGGATAAGTCCGTTCCCCACGCCCGTGGGGATGAACCGCAGGAATTAAAAAACGGATCGCTAAATCTTACCCGTTCCCCACGCCCGTGGGGATGAACCGTTCGTCATTGTCCGCGTACCATCCGGTATGGTCCGTTCCCCACGCCCGTGGGGATGAACCGTGTGCAATCGCGGAGTTAGTGCCGGCACCGGTCCGTTCCCCACGCCCGTGGGGATGAACCGGCTTCCACGTTGTAAAACGGGGGCCTTCGGGTCCGTTCCCCACGCCCGTGGGGATGAACCGTAGAGCAACGTAGCGACAACCAGTACTTTTTTCCGTTCCCCACGCCCGTGGGGATGAACCGACGCAGCCGAGCAGCAAACCGCCGAAGCCCGCCCGTTCCCCACGCCCGTGGGGATGAACCGCGCCGGGAGCAGGCACGGCGAAGCAATGCACCCCGTTCCCCACGCCCGTGGGGATGAACCGGATTATTGGGACGGTTCCCGCTCGAAAAGCAACCGTTCCCCACGCCCGTGGGGATGAACCGCTAACGCCCTCAACGTAGGTCGTCGGCACGGTCCGTTCCCCACGCCCGTGGGGATGAACCGTCGAATGCGGTCAACGGCGCCGAGCTGGTCGGCCGTTCCCCACGCCCGTGGGGATGAACCGTTGTCAAGGTCGACACCCATAGCTTTATAAATCCGTTCCCCACGCCCGTGGGGATGAACCGAACTGGGACGATGATTTACGGTCCTGACGAAACCCGTTCCCCACGCCCGTGGGGATGAACCGGATTTCCTGAGAGCCCATTAATTTCTCGAAAGCCGTTCCCCACGCCCGTGGGGATGAACCGCATTAGCCCACGGGTCAATGTTGAACGTCCGTCCGTTCCCCACGCCCGTGGGGATGAACCGCACTCTGATGGCGCCCGTTGTTGCAGGATAACCCGTTCCCCACGCCCGTGGGGATGAACCGGCTGATAGCTTGGTTAGCTGCTGGCAGCACGGCCGTTCCCCACGCCCGTGGGGATGAACCGCTCTGCCGGCATAATCGTGTCAGTCGCCGCCGTCCGTTCCCCACGCCCGTGGGGATGAACCGAAGTTGATTTAACAATTTCGTTAATTGCAGCACCGTTCCCCACGCCCGTGGGGATGAACCGCGCCAGAGCTTCGCCGAACAGCAATTGATTTCCCGTTCCCCACGCCCGTGGGGATGAACCGCGGCGACTGCCTCGATACAGGCAGTGAGTAATCCGTTCCCCACGCCCGTGGGGATGAACCGATCCATGTTTTGCGCGGCCATGCCGCCTGGGGCCGTTCCCCACGCCCGTGGGGATGAACCGCAACAGCAGGGTTTAAGCCGATACTGAGGGGTCCGTTCCCCACGCCCGTGGGGATGAACCGCATTATCAGCATCGCCGCTATTCAGGAATAAATCCGTTCCCCACGCCCGTGGGGATGAACCGGCATCGTCTTCTGTCTTTGCCTTCTGAAATTGCCGTTCCCCACGCCCGTGGGGATGAACCGCTTTTATAAAAATTGTTTTGAGTTTTTTGGTACCGTTCCCCACGCCCGTGGGGATGAACCGGAGACAGGATGCGGGTAATTTTTGCGCCGTGGTCCGTTCCCCACGCCCGTGGGGATGAACCGCGTCTCGGAATGCCATCCGCGCGCCAATTTCGCCGTTCCCCACGCCCGTGGGGATGAACCGGCTTGAGCAGTATGATAATCTCATATTTACAACCGTTCCCCACGCCCGTGGGGATGAACCGCACGAAAACATCTTAATCATGCCGTGCGGAGACCGTTCCCCACGCCCGTGGGGATGAACCGCCTTTATCTGCTATCATCGCGCACAAATCCACCCGTTCCCCACGCCCGTGGGGATGAACCGGTTGTCGGCGTAGGATTTGGCCTTGAGTAGCGCCGTTCCCCACGCCCGTGGGGATGAACCGTACCGGGATGCGGCCGGTGATCTTTCGCATCGCCCGTTCCCCACGCCCGTGGGGATGAACCGGGTCAACAGCTGCGCTTGCAGCTCTTCAAGGACCGTTCCCCACGCCCGTGGGGATGAACCGTTTATGCGCAGATGGGTTAGGCGTCAGATTGACCGTTCCCCACGCCCGTGGGGATGAACCGTATCGCCCATGCCGCCTGTCAGCAACGTGGTGCCGTTCCCCACGCCCGTGGGGATGAACCGGAACAGTTGCGCCGCGAAGAGGAATATGCCAACCGTTCCCCACGCCCGTGGGGATGAACCGAATCAAATCGCCAGCAATTCAGTTTTACTGGGCCGTTCCCCACGCCCGTGGGGATGAACCGCAATAACACGACGGTAATTACATTTCTCTCAACCGTTCCCCACGCCCGTGGGGATGAACCGTCCTGGCGTGCAGATTACGAACAGCCGGGAGACCGTTCCCCACGCCCGTGGGGATGAACCGCAACATAACCGTCTGAATACAGAGAGACATCGCCGTTCCCCACGCCCGTGGGGATGAACCGTCGCAATAACTGCGACATCAATCTACCTTCAACCGTTCCCCACGCCCGTGGGGATGAACCGCAAGATGTACAGAGCAGGTCTGACGCTGTCGTCCGTTCCCCACGCCCGTGGGGATGAACCGAGTGCTTGCGCATCGTCTTTTGGAATCCTGAGCCGTTCCCCACGCCCGTGGGGATGAACCGATCGCCTTTTTATGCGCGCTGCATTGGCAGTACCGTTCCCCACGCCCGTGGGGATGAACCGGCGCTGATGCTGGATACCAATTGGTGGGGCACCCGTTCCCCACGCCCGTGGGGATGAACCGATAGGTTTTCTCGGCGAGTCGGGATCTGGAAACCGTTCCCCACGCCCGTGGGGATGAACCGGGTCAGAATGTTGAGATGGTTGTTAACATTTCCCGTTCCCCACGCCCGTGGGGATGAACCGTAACTGCAACACCCAACCCCATCACATCAAAGCCGTTCCCCACGCCCGTGGGGATGAACCGCTTGTTCAGGTTGCTTACCAGCGCCTCAAGGATCCGTTCCCCACGCCCGTGGGGATGAACCGCATTTCCAACATTCACGCGGAGGCGTAAGCATCCGTTCCCCACGCCCGTGGGGATGAACCAGGATAGGGCATATCACGATTAACAGGGCAGTCCCGTTCCCCACGCCCGTGGGGATGAACCCGTTTTTGCGTTGCTGCGTCTACATCAGGTGTTCCGTTCCCCACGCCCGTGGGGATGAACCGCTGAAAAATAACGGGTATGTGGCATGAGCAGAGCCGTTCCCCACGCCCGTGGGGATGAACCGGGTTCAATAATTATGAAATATGGTCAGATTACCCGTTCCCCACGCCCGTGGGATGAACCGTTTATATGCCTACTGGCTCAATCTGGTGGTTTCCGTTCCCCACGCCCGTGGGGATGAACCGTTTATATGCCTACTGGCTCAATCTGGTGGTTTCCGTTCCCCACGCCCGTGGGGATGAACCGTTTATATGCCTACTGGCTCAATCTGGTGGTTTCCGTTCCCCACGCCCGTGGGGATGAACCGTTTATATGCCTACTGGCTCAATCTGGTGGTTTCCGTTCCCCACGCCCGTGGGGATGAACCGGTGTTAACTGCGCTAGAACATTTCTATTCATACCGTTCCCCACGCCCGTGGGGATGAACCGTTATTGGGAAGGTTGGTGCCGCTCCTGATCCCCCGTTCCCCACGCCCGTGGGGATGAACCGGTTAACGTGTTTACCCAGATGAGCTTGGATGAACCGTTCCCCACGCCCGTGGGGATGAACCGGTTAACGTGTTTACCCAGATGAGCTTGGATGAACCGTTCCCCACGCCCGTGGGGATGAACCGAAGTAGAACAGTCCGTCATAAGCAGTTTGATACCGTTCCCCACGCCCGTGGGGATGAACCGCCTGTATAACTTCGCCGCATTCTTCGGCCAGACCGTTCCCCACGCCCGTGGGGATGAACCGACAGATTTCGGTCGGGCGCAATCGAGGGAAGCCCGTTCCCCACGCCCGTGGGGATGAACCGGCTCTGGAGGCGGGTTACGGCACCGATCAGGCCCGTTCCCCACGCCCGTGGGGATGAACCGTCTTTGTTATCACATGAATCTGTTGGTGCCGTCCGTTCCCCACGCCCGTGGGGATGAACCGGTGTCTCTGGCGATCGTGGCATCTGCTGCCAACCGTTCCCCACGCCCGTGGGGATGAACCGGAATGCACCCAGTCGCGCGCCAAATGACGATCCCGTTCCCCACGCCCGTGGGGATGAACCGTACGTCGATGTGATCGTTCGGCGCTGGCAGGACCGTTCCCCACGCCCGTGGGGATGAACCGATCGGATTCGATCATTCGTTTTTCACAGCCTCCCGTTCCCCACGCCCGTGGGGATGAACCGTGTTCTTATCGCCGCGCGCAAAATAATACTGCCCGTTCCCCACGCCCGTGGGGATGAACCGTATGTCGATGTGATCGTTCGGCGCTGGCAGGACCGTTCCCCACGCCCGTGGGGATGAACCGGAGTTCGGCATTCCTGTGGTCGCGCTGTCGCACCGTTCCCCACGCCCGTGGGGATGAACCGCCTTATACCGATCCGAGCCAGGTGCCGATCAACCGTTCCCCACGCCCGTGGGGATGAACCGGTTGGACGTATTTGCAATACCGGAACATGCTGCCGTTCCCCACGCCCGTGGGGATGAACCGCCCCCCTCCTTTATTACCGAACTATTCCAACGCCGTTCCCCACGCCCGTGGGGATGAACCGTAAGCCCGGCTTTGGCCGCCGGTCGATGTCAGCCGTTCCCCACGCCCGTGGGGATGAACCGACGTACCATTCAACGACCTAGCCTCTGCAATCCCGTTCCCCACGCCCGTGGGGATGAACCGCCGGGGCAGGTGGTCACGCTGACCGGCAAGACCCGTTCCCCACGCCCGTGGGGATGAACCGATAGAGACGCACATTTCCAGCACTCCGCACAGCCGTTCCCCACGCCCGTGGGGATGAACCGTTCTCGGAACTTGCAAGCGAGTGGAGAGAGGCCCGTTCCCCACGCCCGTGGGGATGAACCGCCGTCGCCCAGTGGTCTGTTGTTGGCTTATTACCGTTCCCCACGCCCGTGGGGATGAACCGCCGTCGCCCAGTGGTCTGTTGTTGGCTTATTACCGTTCCCCACGCCCGTGGGGATGAACCGTCTGGCGATGGCGTTCCGTATGAGGTGCTGCTCCGTTCCCCACGCCCGTGGGGATGAACCGCTGACGGTATTGCTCGATCAGGGTGTTCATCGCCGTTCCCCACGCCCGTGGGGATGAACCGGATAATGACGGCCGGCTGGCCGTGCAGTGACCCCGTTCCCCACGCCCGTGAGGATGAACCGACTCGTATAGACCTCCAGCTGCCCTTGCAGACGGTATCTACACTTGCGATTTCGCGTTAAACGGGATGCCGGTTTTTCTTGAAATATTCAGAAGATCGTCCACCACAGGCTTAATCAACGGAATCCCTTCTTGGCTTCGAATCGCTTCCGCTTCTCGCTCAGGATCGCCGGGGATCAGCGGCCCGCTCGTCCCGGGAGCCGGTTTAGTATTGCGGAAGACGTGAATCCAGTCATCGATTTGTTTCTTGAATTCATCCTTGTCGATGAAGCCGTCGATCTGCATGGCGCCGAAAAAATGGCCGATGCCTTTGCCGACGCTGCGCGCGGGAATTTCTTGCCTAATGGTGAAAGGGGGGGCAAAGGGACCCCAGTTGGCGCCGCTCAGGACGCCGCATAAGATATCGACCATCGAGGCGAGACAATAACCTTTGTGCCCGCCCATTTCTCTATCGAAGCCAAGCGGCAATTGCGCGCCGCCATTTATCATGTCCTGTGGGTGGGTGGTGTCGCGACCCTCTTTATCGATGATCCATCCCCTCGGAACTTCAGTTTTCTTTCGCAGCGCGATTTCGATTTTGCCAAAAGAGACGGCACTGGTGGCCATGTCGATGACAATCGGTGGCTCTTTATAGCCCGGAAAGGCGATGGCCATGGGATTTGTGCCCAGCATTCTTTCCGCTCCCCACAAGGGCGCGGCCAGCGCCGTGGAATTAGTCATCGCCCAGCCGATGAGATCTCTTTCGATGGCTTGCAAAGGATAGTAACCCGCGATTCCGAAGTGGTTCGAATTACAGACACCCACCCAACCGGAGCCGTAAGTCTCGGCTTTCTCCATGGCGATCTCATTCGCCTTGGGTCCCACGATAAGGCCCAACCCATTATCGCCGTCGACAGTTGCCACACTCGCTTTTTCCCGGACGATTTTGATGTTGGGCTTGGGGTTGATGCGGCCCAACTCCAGCATATCCACGTAAGTATGCAGCCTCGCCACGCCGTGAGAGTCGATGCCTCTCAAATCGGACCTAGCCAAAACATCCGCAGCTTGCCTCGCCTCCGCCTCGGGGACACCGAAGTGCATGAAAACCTTGACAGAGAAGTCTTTGAGGTAGTCAGTCGGGAAAAGGTATGAGTCTCTCTCGTCTGTCATGACTTTTTAATCCCGGTATAAAGCTGATTACGGAGACATGATAACGAATAATTTGCTTAAAACTCAAGAAACGGCAAAACTGAGCATGATTGATTATGCGGCCTTTTGCAACAGCCGCCGATCACATTCAACTTTAGGCTATCAATCCCCCGTTGAATTAGAACGGGATTTTTTTAGAAACGCTGTCTGAATAGGTGTCCGGTTTTTGTTGACCATTGCAATCCACTATTCCGATTTTAGTGATTTATACAACTCTAACGCCTTGTTCATCTCATCTGTAGCGCCTTTCATATCACCGTCTTTTACTTTAATTTGCGCTTCAATGAGGCTTTCGGTGGCCTTTTGGGTGATGCCCGGATCTCCCGTTACTTTCTCGGATTCCGCGCGCGCCGCTTTTAAATGTTCGCTGGGCGGCACGAAATCGTTATGCATGATTTCGACTTTAGCCTTTTCAATATGCATAATGGCTTGATTTGGGCTGTGAACTGAACTTTTGGCAGCCTCTTCCGCATTAGCAATAACGCTGATTGAGCCTAAAGAGAAAGCCAGTGATAATATTAACGCTGTGTTTTTGATAATACTCATAAAATAAAGCCTCTGCTGTAATTTCCGGATGCTTCCAGTAATAAATTATGGAAAAATAAACGCCTTTACATAACACACTAACAAATCAATCGTTAATGACTTTGAATTATTCAGCTTACAATTTATTTTTATGAAAATTACCATGCCTAAACCAAACACACAATACGTATAAATACCTAATATGTAAAAACATTAAGCGATATATAACACATCAATAATCAATAACTTATTGATTTGTACAACAAGACTTAGCGTGCGTGAAGTTTTAAACCTTTTCCTGAGTCTATCTGCTCAAATTCAGACGGTTACGCGTCATCGTCCCTGCATTTGCCGCAGCGCTTCCATTTCCTCAAGCAAATCCAGCACCAGCGCGATGCCCGGAAGATTCACCCCCAGATCCTGCTGCAAGCGCATCGCAATCTGCAGCCGTTTCAGCGCTTTGGTGTCAAAGCGCCAGCGATGAATCGAATCCCCATCGGGCTCCAGGATGCCTTCCTCGACCATTTCGATCACCTGTTCCTGGCTGGTTTTGGCATACTCGCAAAGCTCCAGCAGCGTAAACTGGATCGTTTCATCCAGCACAATTCCTGTAATCACCCACAATTCTTTTTTCATCCGTCTATCCCCATGTCTTGGCGTGGATTCATCGGCATCAGTTCGGCCATTTTTTGATACAAGGCTTTTGCCTCCGCGCTGGCCGCGGGCGGCGTGACGATTTTTAAGGTGATAAACTGATCGCCCGGCGTCGCGGCAGGTAGGCCCCGCCCTTTTAAGCGCAACTGCGCGCCCGACTGCGAACCGGGCGGGATTTTGACTTCGACTCTCCCGCCCAGCGTCGGCACCGGCACCGTCGCGCCCAGGGCCGCCTCCCAGGGCGTTACCGGCAGTTCGATAGCAATATCTTTGCCCTTGGCATGAAACAACCGGTGTGGGTTGAACTCGACCTCGAGGTACAAATCGCCGCTCTGTCCGCCCTGCATCCCCGGCATGCCCTGGCCGCTCAGGCGGATGCGCTGGCCGGACTGAATCCCGCGCGGAATTTTGATGTTCAACGTTTTCCGGTTCGATACGATGCGCCCCTGCGCATCGACCTCCGGCATATTCAGCGCAATCAGCCGCACGCCGCCGTGATACGCGTCTTCCAGATCGATCAGGATGCGCGCGTGCTGGTCTTCGCCCCGGCCCTGAAAGCCGCGATGAAACACGCCCTCTTGTGAGGCAAAGCCGCCGCCGAACAAGGTCTCGAAAAAGTCGCTGAAACCGGTAGCACGCCCGCCGGCAAAACCCTTGCCGACATCGAACTCGCGCTGCCAGTCGGGCGGCGGCGTAAAGGGCTGGCCTTCCCGCCAGTTCTGCCCGATCCGGTCATAAGCCGCGCGTTTTTTCGGGTCTTTCAGCACCTCATAAGCCTCGCCGACTTCCTTGAATTTGGCTTCCGCGTCCCTCTCCTTGCTCACGTCGGGATGGTATTTGCGGGCCAGTTTGCGGTATGCTCTTTTGATCTCCTCCGGTGTCGCCTTGCGATCGACGCCCATGATCTTGTAGTAATCTTTATATTCCATCGGATCGGCACGGGGGTGGGAAATTCGAATTTGTCATGATACCCTAAACTGATAAAACTATATTGCAAACTGATTGTCTTTATCGCAGGATAGCACGCGTTAAATCGGTCTCGGGTAAAATAAACACAGCACCAAAACGCCGTATTCAGTGAATTTAATCATAATGCCCCATTGACTGAGTCATTCTCATGAAAATAACACCGCTCGATCCTTCCCAACTCTACAAGCCTTGTGATATTTCTGATTTGGCCTTCGCCTCGACCGATGAACTGGAGGACATTGACCTCGCGGTCGGCCAGGAACGCGCGATAGAATCGCTGAAGTTCGGTATCCGGATCGCCAAGAAAGGTTATAACGTATTTGCGATGGCCCCCTCCGGCACCGGTAAACTGACCTCGGTATTGCAGTTGGCCGAACACGAAGCCAGCCGGCAACCGATTCCGGCCGATTGGTGTTATGTGAATAATTTCAACCAGCCGTCCAAACCGAGAGCGATCAAGCTCGCTCCCGGACAAGGCCGAATCTTCCAGTCCGACATGGACAAGTTGGTCGACGAACTCAGCATCGCGATACCGGCCGCATTCGACGGCGATGAATACCGTTCCCGGGTCGGCGAACTGGAAAGCAAGTCCCGCCAGCATGAAATCGACCAGCTCAGTCAATTGCGCGACCAAGCCGCCGAGGCGCATATCATCCTGACCGAAACGCCGACCGGTTATGCCTTCGTGCCTTCCGACGACAAAGAGCAGGCGATCAGCCCGGAAGAATTCAATAAATTCGACAAGGACAAACAGCACCAGATTCAGGACACGATTTTCGAGTTTCAGGATCGCCTGCAAAACCTGCTGAAAAAATTTCCGCACTGGCGCAAGGAAACCAAGCGCAAACTGCAGGCGCTGAACCGCGAGGTCGCCGAACTCGCGGTCAATCATTCGATCGACGATCTGCTCGCCAAATATGCCAAGCAGGACGCAATCATGGGGTATCTGAAGGATATTAAAAAGGACATCATCGATCATATCCGCGATTTCGTGCCGCATTCCGAGAAAGTGATCTCGTTCATGGAGTTTCCGCAGGAACAGAATCCGTTCAAGCGCTATCAGGTCAATCTGATGATCGATCTGAGCCAAAAGAAGTCCGCGCCGGTCATTTTTGAACAAAATCCGAATTACAGCAATTTGGTCGGGCGGATCGATCATCAGGCCTTTATGGGCTCCCTGGTGACCGACTTTACGATGATCAAACCCGGCGCCTTGCACAAGGCCAACGGCGGATATTTGATTCTGGACACGCAAAAACTGCTGTTCCAGCCCTATGCCTGGGAAAGCCTGAAAAGAACCCTGCAAATGGGCGAAATAAGGATCGAATCGCTCGAACGCGCGCTGAGCCTGATTAGCACCTCGGCGCTCGAACCCGAGCCGATTCCGCTCGACGTCAAAGTGATCCTGATCGGCGAACCGCTGTTTTATTATTTATTGAGTGCCTACGATCCCGACTTTCATGATCTTTTCAAGATCGCGGCCGATTTCGACGATACGGTCTCCAGGGAAACCAAGACGCCCGACTATGTGCGTCTGTTGGCGACGCTCGCGCGCCGCGAAAAACTCAGGCCGCTCAGCCGCCATGCGGTCGCCCGGATTATCGAGCACAGCTCACGCATGACCGGCGATACGGAGAAACTGCTGACCCATTTGCGCAGCATCACCGACCTTTTGACCGAATCCGATTACTGGGCCAGCAGCAACGGCCATACCGAGATCACCAACAGCGACGTGCAGCAGGCGATCGACCACAAGACCAAGCGCCTCGACAAGATACGCGAAAAACTGTACGAAAACATCCTGCGCGGCATCCTGTTAGTCAATACCGAAGGCAGCGTCGTCGGCCAGATCAACGGCCTTTCGGTGCTGCAGATGGGCGATTTCATGTTCGGCCAGCCATCCAGGATCACCGCGACGACGCGCCTCGGCAGCGGCAAAATCGTCGACATCATGCGCGAAACCGAGCTCGGCGGCGCGCTGCATTCGAAAGGCGTGCTGATCCTGTCGAGCTTCATCGCCGCCAAATATGCCAGGAAAAGCCCGTTTTCGATGGCTGCCAGCCTGGTCTTCGAGCAAACCTACGGCGAAGTCGAAGGCGACAGCGCCTCGCTGGCCGAACTCTGCGCGGTTTTGTCCTCGCTGGCGCGGGTGCCGCTCAGGCAGGATCTCGCGATCACCGGTTCGGTCGATCAGCTCGGCCAGGTACAACCGATCGGCGGCGTGAATGAAAAAATCGAAGGCTTTTTCGACATTTGCGCGGCCAAGGGCCTGACCGGCGCGCAAGGCGTGATCATCCCGGCCAGCAACCTAAAACACCTGATGCTGCGTTGGGATGTGGTGCATGCGGCCCAGACCAAACAGTTTTCGATTTATGCGGTAGCGACCGTCGATCAGGCGCTGGAAATATTGACCGGCATCGAAGCCGGTGAAGCCGACGCCGAAGGCCGCTTTCCGCCCGCATCGTTCAATGCAAAGGTCGATGCGCAATTGCAGCAATTTACAACGATCAAAAAAGATTTCAGCAAATCACAATCGGATGACATCTCAACAGGCGACCAATCCTCGGAGAAGTAAAGTGTCATGAAAGCAAGCGGATTCTTTCGGCCCGACTTGGCCAAAAAACTCGACGGCCTGGCCGAACTGGCCGGAGATTGCAGTTACACCTGGGCGCACGGCGCCGATGAAATCTGGTCCGAACTGGATGACGAGTTATGGAGGCTGACCCGCAATCCCTGGCTGGTATTGCAATCGGTGTCGCATGCGCACCTCGAAACACTCTCCGAGAACCCGGATTTTTGCCAAAAACTGCGCACGATCGTGTCCGCGCACCGGCTCGCCTTGTCCGAAAATCGCTGGTTCCAACACCATTACGAACAGCAAGCCGCGCTGAAGAAGATCGCTTATTTCAGCATGGAGTTCGGTCTTAGCGAAGCGTTGCCGATTTATTCCGGCGGCCTCGGCCTCCTGGCCGGCGATCATTTGAAAGCGGCCAGCGATTTGGGTTTGCCCTTGGTCGGTGTCGGCCTATTGTATCAAAACGGCTATTTTCGCCAGGATTTCGACGCGGACGGCAATCAGATTGCGCTCTATCCGTCGAGCAATACCAGCGACCTGCCGGTCACGCCGGTGCGCGATGCGAACGGCGAATGGCTGCGCATCAAGCTGTTGACGCCCTACCAGCTGTGGGTCAGGGTCTGGCAGGCGCAAATCGGCCGGATCGAACTGTATTTGCTCGATACGAACGATCCGATCAATCATCCGGTCGATCGCTGCATCACGACCGAACTCTACGGCGGCGGCTCCAGCCACCGATTGGCGCAGGAAATCCTGCTCGGCATCGGCGGCTGGCGTGTCCTGCAAGCTTTAGGCATCACACCCGACGTCTGCCATCTGAACGAAGGCCATGCGGCCCTGGTCGTCTTGGAACGCGCCCGCGACCTGATGCTAGAGAAAGACCTCGATTTTGCGACCGCCTTGACGATTACCCGCGCCGGCAATCTGTTTACCACCCATACGCCGGTCGAGGCCGGCTTCGATCGCTTCAGTCCGGACCTGGTCAACAATCAACTGGGCCTGTATGCAAAAGAACTCGATATCAGTGTGGCGGCGCTGCTGAGTCTCGGCCGTGCGCCCGGCTGCACCGATCCTGCCGCGCCGTTCAACATGGCTTATCTGGCGATACGCGGCAGCGCAGCGGTCAACGGCGTCAGCCGCCTGCATGCGGAAGTCAGCCGGGACATTTTCAGCCCGCTGTTTCCGAACTGGTCGCGCCATGACATCCCGGTCACCAATGTGACCAACGGCGTGCACGTGCCGGCCTGGGATTCGAAGGATGCGGACGAATTGTGGACACAGCTGTGCGGCAAGGGCCGCTGGTTCTGCGATCCCGAGATGCTCGGCCAGAATTTCAACCGGGTCGCGGACCAGGAGCTTTGGCAGATGCGCGCGAAAAACCGGGCACGGCTGGTTCATTTCGTGCGCGACGAATACAACCGCGAACTGAACATTCACAGCAATTTAACCGAGAAGGAACTCGAAAAACGCGTGCTGCGCGTGTTCGATCCGAATGTGATGACAATCGGCTTCGCGCGCCGTTTCGCGACCTACAAACGCCCTAACCTGCTGCTGACCGATCCCGACCGGCTGGCCCGCATCCTGTGCCATCCGGACAGGCCGGTGCAACTGGTCATATCCGGCAAGGCGCACCCTGCCGATCAGCCCGGCCAGCTGCTGATCAAGGCCTGGCACCAGTTCATGCGCCGCCCGGAGATTCGCGACCGGGCGGTGTTTTTGAGCGATTACGACATGATCACCGCGGAATTTCTGGTGCAGGGCGTCGATTTATGGATCAATACCCCGCGGCGCCCTTGGGAAGCCTGCGGCACCAGCGGCATGAAGATTCTGGTCAACGGCGGCCTGAATGTGTCGGAACTGGACGGCTGGTGGGCCGAGGCCTATACCCCCGAAGTCGGCTGGTCCTTGAACGGCAATGAAGATGGGCACAGCGATCAGGAACAGGCGGAGATGCTTTACCGCCTGCTCGAGGAAGACATCGTGCCGGCCTTTTATGAGCGCAACGATAACGGCATTCCCGAACGCTGGACAAAAAAAATGCGCGCCAGCATGACCACGCTGACGCCGTATTTTTCGGCCAACCGAATGGTGCGGGAATATACCGAACGTTTCTACCTGCCCCTGGCCACGCATTACCACGAACGGGCCGCGAAACAGGGCGAACTTGGCAAAGAGCTGACGCAATGGCAGCAGCATCTGCAAGACTTCTGGCCGAAAATCCATGTCGCGCAGGTGCAGGCCGAAGACCAGGGTGCGCAGCAGCTATTCAAGCTGCATATTTATCTCGGCGATCTGACCGCCGACGATGTCGCGGTGCAATTGTTCTCGGAACCGACCGCCGACTTTCAACAAGCCATCCATCCGATCCCGATCGATCACCCGATTCCGGGGGCGATCAACGGCTATGTGTACAGCCTCACGATTCCGGCTATTCGTCCGCTTAAGGATTACACACCTCGCATCATCCCTCGCCATCCAGGCTGCCAGGTACCGATCGAAACGCAACATATATTATGGATCAAGTGAGTTTGGATACACTCAAACCCGCCGAGGTGCACAACCTGCGCACACGCAAAGCCGTCAACCTGCCCTATTTCGACAATCTGCTGAAACTGCTGCATGAGGGCAATGCGGCGGTCGCACAAGGCTTCGGACGGCACGTGCATTGGGGCTATTGGGAAAATCCGCACCAGGCCGATGCGACCGGAGCCGATTTTGCCGAGGCCGCGGAAAATCTGAGCCAGGCAATTTGCCGGGCGGGTCAGATCAACAACGGTTTACGCGTACTGGACGTCGGCTGCGGCTTCGGCGGCACGATCGCGCATATCAATGAGCATGACACCGGGATGCAGTTGACCGGTTTGAATCTGGACCCGCGCCAGTTGCAACGCGCCCGCACCCAGGTCGTACCGCGTTCCGGCAATCGAATCGAATTCGTCGAGGGCGATGCCTGCAAACTGCCGTTTGCAGACCACAGCTTCGATGTGGTGCTCGCGGTCGAATGTATCTTTCATTTTCCGGACCGCGAATCTTTTTTTCGGGAAGCGCGGCGCGTATTGAAGCCGGGCGGCATGCTGGCATTGTCCGATTTCATTCCGGCGCCGATCATCGTGCCGTTCGCCAAAATCAGGCTGCCGGAGCGGTTGAGCCGGGGATTTTACGGCAGATGCAATGTGCAATATACGCGCGAGGACTATCGCCGTCTGGCCAATGCTTCCGGCTTCAAGATTCTTGTCGAACGGGATATTACCGTCAATACCCTGCCCACTTACGCGTACATCCGGAAATTGGCGTGGCAGGCCTCATTTTTTAACGGCTTCGCGATGATCGAGACTGCGACGCTGGAACTACTGAGCCGGCTCCGGCTTATCAAATACGAGATTTATTCGTTTCAGAATGCCTAAAGGTTAGCCACGCTTGATTATCTGGCTTTCTTGCGGAGATGCTTCTTGACCCAAACGACCCATGGGTCCATTGGACCCGATACTTCTTCGTTTGTAGCAGCCAATGCAGCCCAATAGGGCGTTTGATCTTTTAGAAAAAGCAGAAACTGCCCATCCATCTTGTAGTCATAAGCATGACAATTTCCATGAGTTCCCCCATCTCTAACCCAATTGTAAGGGGGACCGCCATAAAGCCTTTGAACCTGATTTCTGCCTTCGTAACTTTCGATTTGACCATCGACTGTTATAAATCGCTTTTTAACTGCCCCCTTCACGACTTCAACGATGTCAAAAGTTACCTGTCCTGGTTCTGAATCATCGCCTTTCTTGTAGTCAATAACCTTTCCAATCACTATGGAATCCGCCTTTCGCGTGATTTCAATCGCATCAGCTACATGCCCCACTTTACAGGCGTTTACATAACCTAGTTGAGTGATGCCAATAAAAAAAACACCGCCTCGGAAGACGTTTTTGATCGTGCAATTCCGCCTGGTTATCATATGCATCGGCTTTTCCTTTATTCTACATTGCGCTCGTAAAGCCCGCTTTCTTCGCATGTACTGCAAGAAAAAGCAAACCACTTTTAATTGTAGACAGTTTTAGTACGGCATCAGCGTCCCTCTCATGTCTAAAAAAGACTATGGATCACCGGGTTGATGACCCTCATGGCGGCTTTTCAAAAGACCCAAGCGATTTTGAATGTCTATCTGGAACGGGATTCATTCCCCGTCCTGGATCTGACCAGTGGACTCTCTAGAACAGACAACAACCCGATACAACCAGAAACCATACGTAATCTATTATCATATAATAGCAATGTAGAACGTAAAATAGCAGCACGCTTCGCTGACCAAGGCTATCGAAAATGCGCTAGACCGTTCAACGCCTGATTCTAAAAGGCGCGATCGGCAGCATGATCAAAAAGCCGATGCCGGAACCGAGCGCCAGCCATTTTGCGAGCGTAAAAAGCCGGCGCAGTTTGCGGTTGGCCTTGTTGACGATCGTGAACTCGTTCACGTAAATCGTCTCGCAGGCGCCGTCGCCGGTGTCTTCCCGGATGATGCTGGTGCCGCGGTGGAAGCCATTGCCGGGATTGGCGTATTCGGCGAGCAGGCCGGAAAGGCGGATGTGGTCGCCGGGTTCGGCGGCCATCAGCGCGGCTTTCACGGGCTCCTGGTCGGCGAGCAAGTGATTGTTCGACAACGCGTCCATTTTAAACAGATTGCCGGTTTCGCTGTCGGGCCATGAAGCCCAGCAGGTCCAGGTGTCATTATGAAACTGGATCCGATGATAAACGCCCGACTGCACATTTTCGCCCCAGATCACGCATAAATCGCGCAGGTTCAAAAAGTCCTGCCAACTGCCGTGATGCCAGATATCGTTCAGTTGATCCGCATCATGCAAGCTGACCACAACACCGTCGAGTTGATAGGAAAACTTAGGTGTAACCGTATAGTGCTGGCCGTTCACTTCGGTCGTAAAGACAGCTTCGGCAGTCGGCTCCTGCAAGGGTTCCTGCAACGCGTCGACGGCGTAGTAGGAAGGGTCGGGTAGCCGTCCTTATAACCGTACAGTAAAGCCAGTGCAAAGACGCTGGTCCAGAATAGCCGTTTAAACAGCGTCTCGAGAACGGATGACCATACCATCGGCCGTGAGACAAAAACCCGCCGTCACTTGCCCATCGGCAAATGCAGCGCCATTTTTCTTAACGCCAACGCGCCTTCGTAGAGCGCTTCGGACAGCGTCGGGTGGGCATGGATCGTCCTCGCCAGGTCTTCGCTGCTGGCCGAGAACTCCATCGCGAGCACCGCTTCGGCGATCAGTTCGGAAGCCCCCGCGCCGATCATATGCACGCCGAGAATCCTGTCGGTTTCGGCATGCGCGATAATCTTGACCAGGCCTTCGCTGCGCCCGATGGCCAGCGCTCTGGATGAGGCGCTGAACGGGAAAACGCCGATTTTCAACGGTTCGCCGAGCCCCCGCAGCGTCTGCTCGGTCTGCCCGACCCAGGCAATCTCGGGTTCGGTGTAAATCACGCTCGGCAAGAGATCGTAATTGATCATCGGCTGCAGACCTGCAATTTCCTCGGCAACGAAAACGCCCTCCTCAATGCCCTTATGCGCAAGCATCGGGCCAAGCAGCGTCAGATCGCCGATCGCATAAACGCCGGGCAGATTGGTGCGGCAATTTTCGTCGACATGCACATAACCCGAATCGTCGAGCAAGAGGTCGGCTTCGGGCGCCGTCAGTCCTTCTGAACTGGGCTTGCGGCCGATCGCGACGATCAGACGGTCAACGCAAAGCGTATGGGAGCCTTCATGATCCTGATATTCGATCATGACTTCCTGATTGCCCTTCTTGGCCGAAATCACGCGCGCGCCGAGACGCATTTCCATGCCCTGCCCGGTGAAAATGGCGTAGGCTTCGCGCGAGATTTGCTGATCCGGCAGGTTCAAGAAGCTTTCCTGCGCTTCGAGCAATATCACCTCGGAACCCAGCCGGTTCCAGATGCTGGCGATTTCGAGCCCCTTGATGCCGGCGCCGATGATCGCCAGGCGTTTCGGCACCGAACCCAGGTTCAACGCGTCGCTGGTATCGATAATGTACTCGTGGTCGATCGGCGCGAAAGGCAATTCCAAGGGCGCGGAACCGGTCGCCAGAATGATGTGCTCGGCCGTCAGACGGGAAGGCGCGCCGCCGTCCGCCGGGACGACTTCGACGTGGCCTGACTGCAGCAATCTGGCCCTGGCGTGAATATGGTCGATATTGTGATGACTGAACAGGCCGGCGATATGGCTGTTAATTTCCGCAACGATCTGATCCTTGCGGCGGACCATCTGCCCGACATCGAGCGCGATATTCTCGGCGCGGATGCCGTGCTGCTGCAAATCGGCGGTCAGCGCATGATACAACTTTGCCGACTCGAGCAGCGCCATCGACGCGACGCAGCCGGCATTCAGATAAGCCCCGCCCAGACTCGGCCGGCCAAATTTGTCGCTCAAACTATCGATGCAGGCCGTTTTCAATCCCAGCTGGCCGCAGCGCACCGCGCTGACGTAACCGGCCGGGCCCGCGCCGATGATGATCACATCATATTTCGCTAGTGGTTTCGGCATATTAAATGTTCAGAAGTAAGTGGGCCGGCGACTCCAGACACTCCTTGATCGTGACTAAAAACTGTACCGCTTCCCTGCCGTCCACCAGACGGTGATCGTAAGACAGCGCCAGATACATGATCGGCCTAATCACGATTTGGCCGTTCTCGACGACCGGACGCTCCTTGATCGCGTGCATACCGAGAATCGCGCATTGCGGCGGATTCAGAATCGGCGTCGACAGCATCGAGCCGAATATGCCGCCGTTGGTGATCGTAAAGGTGCCGCCTTGTAGGTCCTCATAGGTCAAGGTGCCCGAGCGCGCCTTCTCGCCGAAATCGGCGATGGTTTTTTCGATGCCGGCAAAATCGAGTTGATCGGCGTCGCGCAGCACCGGCACGATCAAACCGCGCGGCGTCGAGACCGCGATGCCGATGTCGTAGTAACCGTGATAGATGATGTCGTTGCCGTCGATCGAGGCATTGATCGCCGGAAATTTCTTCAGTGCCTCGATCGACGCCTTCACGAAGAACGACATGAAGCCGAGTTTGGCATTGTGTTTTTGTTCGAACCGGGTCTTGTACTGGTTGCGCAGATCAATCACGCTCTGCATGTTGACCTCGTTGAACGTGGTTAACATCGCCGCGTTTTGCTGCGCCTGCAACAGACGCTCGGCGACTTTCGCGCGCAGCCGGGTCATCGGCACGCGTTGCTCGGGGCGCAGATTCGAAACGCCGACGCTGCGCTCGGCCGCTTTGGGTTGCGGCGGCTCCGGCGCAACGGGCGCTTTCGGTTCGGCCGGTTCGGGTTCCTGAACGGTTTGCTTTTTCAGATGGTCGAGCACGTCCGATTTGGTGATGCGGCCGCTCTTGCCGGTGCCGGCAATCTCCTGCGGGTTCAGCGTCGTTTCATGCAAGAGGCGCCTGACCGACGGACTCAACGGCATCTCCGCCTCATGCTGCGTTTCCGCAGGCTTTGAGGACGTTTGGGCGGGTATGGCAGCGGCGGCGGCGCTGCCGGCCGCTTCGATCACCGCCAGCAAGTCGCCGGCGATTACCACCGAGCCGTCTTCCTTCAGGATACTGGCCAGCACGCCGGATTCGGGAGCGGGGACTTCGAGCACAACCTTATCGGTTTCCAGATCAACCAGATTTTCATTCCTGACGACCGTGTCGCCAGGCTTCTTGTGCCAATTGATCAAGGTGGCGTCGGCGACCGATTCCGGTAAGTTGGGGACTAAGACTTCAATGCTCATGCTAATTTCCTGCTGGGTTACCGTACAAAGCCGAATCGACGACGGCTTTTTGTTGCTTAATATGAACGTAAAAATTGCCGACCGCCGGCGCCGCGGACGCTTCGCGCCCGCTGTAACTGACGCGGATATGCGGCGCCAGATTGTCATGGAAGTGATGGTTCGATTGATACCAGACGCCCTGATTCTTCGGCTCCTCCTGGCACCAGACAAACTCTTCCAGGTTCGGATATTTGGCCAGCTCCGCCTTGAACTGGTCATTCGGAAACGGGTAAAGCTGTTCGATACGCGCGATCGCGACATGTTTCAGATCGGCTTCGCGGCGCGCTTCGAGCAGATCGTAATAAACCTTGCCCGCACAGAGCACGACGCGGGTCACCTGATTCGGATCGATGCCGTCCACTTCGCCGATGATGGTCTGGAAATGGCCGCCGGTCAAATCTTCCAGCGTCGAAACGGCGAGCTTGTGCCGAAGCAGGCTTTTCGGGCTCATCACGATCAACGGCTTCCGGTAAGGCCGGACCAACTGGCGGCGCAGCAGATGAAAGATTTGCGCGGGCGTGGTCGGCGTGCAGACCTGCATGTTGTGCTCGGCGCAAAGTTGCAGATAACGCTCCAGCCGCGCCGACGAATGTTCGGGACCCTGGCCTTCAAAGCCGTGCGGCAGCAGCAGCACCAGGCCGCACAAACGCCCCCACTTGGTTTCGCCGGAACTGATGAACTGGTCGATCAGCACCTGGGCGCCGTTCGCGAAATCGCCGAATTGCGCCTCCCATATCGTCAGCGTATTCGGCATCGTGGTGCTGTAGCCGTATTCAAAGCCCAACACGCCGGCTTCGGACAACAACGAGTCGTAAATATCGGCGCGCCCCTGATCCTTGTCGAGATGGCTCAGCGGGATATATTCTTCTTTCTTCTGCTGGTTGTGCAGCACCGCATGCCGGTGCACGAAGGTGCCGCGGCCGACGTCCTGTCCGGTCAGACGCACATGATATTTTTCCATCAACAGCGTCGCATAAGCCATATTTTCCGCAAAGCCCCAGTCCAGCGGCAACGCGCCGGCGGCCATCTTGCGGCGGTTATCCATCACCTTGGCGACGCGCGGATGCAGTTCGAAACCGGCCGGCAGACGCAGCATCCGGTCATTGCAATAGCGCAAACGATCGAGCGACACGGCCGTATCGCCCGGCACCTCCCAATCCCGGCCATGAAAATTATTCCACTGATGGGTATAGGAATATTTCGGATTTTGCGACAGCGGCCGCGACACCACCAGCCCTTCGTCGAGCATGCGCTGATAATCCAGTACCATCGCGGCGGCTTTTTCGGCGGTCAATACGCCTTCGGCAATCAATTTCTCCGCATACAAGGTTCTCGTACTTTTGAGGCTGCGGATTTTTTTGTACATCACCGGTTGCGTCGCCGCCGGCTCGTCCGCCTCGTTATGGCCCAGACGCCGGTAGCAGATCAGATCGATCACCACATCCTTCTTAAAGGTCATCCGGTAATCGAGCGCCAGCTTGCTGACGAAGACCACCGCTTCCGGATCGTCGCCGTTCACATGAAATACCGGCGCCTGAATCAAGCTGGCAATGTCGGTGCAATACAGCGTCGAACGCGCGTCTTTCGGATTGCTGGTCGTGAAGCCGATCTGATTGTTGATCACGATATGGATCGTGCCGCCGGTTTCAAACGCGCGCGTCTGCGACATGTTCAGCGTTTCCATCACGATGCCCTGCCCCGAAAACGACGCATCGCCATGAATCAACACCGGAATGACCGACTCCTTGCCGTCGATGCCGGCGCGGTCCTGCCTCGCCCTAACCGAACCCTCGACAACCGGATTGATGATCTCCAGATGCGAGGGATTGAAGGCCAGCGTCAAATGCACAGGGCCCGTCGGCGTGTCGATGTCGGACGAAAAGCCCATGTGATATTTGACGTCGCCCGAACTAACGCCAGGCGTGGATGCCCAGTTGCCGGCGAACTCGTCGAACAACTGCGCCGGGCTCTTGCCGAGAATATTGACCAGCACGTTCAAACGGCCGCGATGCGCCATGCCGATCACGATTTCGCTGACGCCCTTGGTGCTGCATCCCATGATCAGCTCGTCGAGAACCGGGATCAGCGACTCGCCGCCTTCGAGCGAAAAGCGCTTCTGGCCGACGAATTTGTTATGCAGATAGACTTCGATGCCTTCGGCCGCGGTCAACAGCTTCAACACCCAGCGCTGTTTTTCAGGGTCCAGGGTCAGGTTGCCCTTCGCATTTTCCATCCGACTGATCAGCCAGCGCCGCGTCGGCGTATCGGCGATGTGCATGTATTCGGAGCCGATACTGCCGCAATAAATCTCTTTCAGGTTCGCGATGATCTCGCGCAGCGGCAGGCGATCGACGCCGTGCAAAATGCCGGTGTCGAACCAGGTGTCCATATCCGGCTCGGAAAGGCCGTAAAAGGCCGGGTCCAGGTCGGGCGGCGACGGCAGGGTCGTCCCGAGCGGATTATTATTCGCGATTTGATGACCGCGCACCCGGTAATGATTGATCAGCCGCGCCACGGCCGCTTGTTTCTTGACGCTCTCTTCGGTGAAGCCCTGCAATTGCGCGAGCCGGCCTTGCGATTTCAACGCCAGTTCGGCAAAACGCTCGACGATCGGGCTGTGCGGCGTTTCATAACCGGCGCCGTTCTGCAGCGCGCGAAAACGCTGCCGCCAATCGGGATCGACCGATTCCGGGTCTTTCAAATAACGTTCGTATAAATCTTCGATGAACCAGGCGTTGCTTCCGTACAGCGAGGAAGTTTCCCGGAATTGTTCAAGCAGCGAGGCCATGACGGTGTCCTGATGGGAAGAGCGTAAATGTCTGTCGGTCCAGATAACTATTCGTGCGAGATAGCGTAGTGGTATATTACCAGCATGCGCGGCCTTTGCTAACTAAAAAAGCAAGCGCAGGACCCGGAAAACAGTTTAGCTCAAAGCCCGATCGATAAACCGTATGACAGACTCGAAAAACATCGTAATCAAAGTCAAATACACGCCCCCTAATGCCGGAGCGGAATCTCAGCCGAGAATAATAACAGAATGGAATGTTAAAAGAATAGCCGGCGCGCTAGCCATACTGATACTGTTGCTGGGGGCGCTGTTCTTTGTTTTGCGCGGCAACTCGCGTGATACGGACAACGTACGGAATGCGGCTCCTTCAAGCCCGATTGAAGCGCCCGTGCCGCCCCCTCCCGCTTCCGCGGCCAAACCGCAGGCGACGCCCGTTGCCGCTTCGACTCCCGATGCCGCCGGCACCACAATCGAGGCCAAGCCATCGCCGCCGGAACAAGTCAAAGCGAGTCGGGACGGCAGAGTGCGCCGGGCTGCACTCGCCTACCGCATCGTCGACAAGGAACCCGCCGATTTGATCGGATCAACCGTCAGCGTCAGCCGCACCAAGCCGGTTCTGGTGCATTATTTTACCGAAGTCAGGGGCAAGACGGATCAGACCCTGTTTCATGAATGGCGCAAGGACGGCCAACTGATTCTACGGCACCCCATGACAATCTCCGCGGCAAGATGGCGCACTTCCAGCCAACGCCAACTGGGTCCGGAAGACCAAGGGCACTGGTCCGTGCGCGCGGTCGATGATCAAGGCGGCATCATGAATGAAATGCAGTTTACCGTTTCCGCGAAATAAACCTATTCTCCGGCATTGACAATCAAGCGCGCTTTTCTTTTGGAACGGCTATCGAGTGCTGTCCATTGATGCGTTGAAGTATTACGGGTGGCGTTATAAAACCCTGGACTTGGTCATGAATATATTTTCTTAGCATAACAACATTAATGCGCGCTTAAATTATTAAGCCATGCGCCCAATACGAAATCTCGCTTGTCGAATAATAACCCGCCACACTCGACTCATCTAGCATTACTATTGAACAAAGTAATACCCAAAAGAGTCTTTGGTATTGAGAACGGTCAAGTTTTCCAAATAAATACTGATGACTGGCGTTATTGATAGCCCTAAAATATATAATAGGGTATTTAAAGTCCGTTATTACTTATGTTATAATTCAGCGCTTGTTGAATTTTTATGCCCTATCAAAATTATGAACGATTATCAGAACCTATCTTTGAACGAATTACAAACCGTTATCGACAATGCCGAGAAGGCATTGAAAAACAAACTTGTGAATCACCGCAAGGAAATTATTGCCCAGATTAAAGAACTGGCAGCCTCGATCGATGTTTCGGTAGAAATTACCGAAATCGATAAGAAATCGCCTCGCAGAGGCGTTAAAGTGCCGGTCAAATATCGCCATCCTAATGATCCCGATAAAATCTGGACCGGCCGAGGCATGATGCCGAAATGGCTGCGCGCCCTGATCGACCAGGGCCACGACAGCTCCGAGTTTAAAGTTTAACGGTATTCGTTAACTTGATCCTATTGAGGCGGCCTCAGGCCGCCTCAATATCCGTCTGCGCTCGATTAGTTTCGAGTTCGCGCACATAAATCGTCGCACCAATCACCGCCGCCGGCGCCACGACGATATTAATCAGCGGCAATGCCAACCCTGCCGCCGCCAGCCCGCCAAAACTCAAAGCCCCCCAGCGGACACTGCCGATCAACTTGCGTTGCTCGGAAAACAAGATACCGGCATTCTCCAGCGGATAAGCCATATATTCCAATGCCATGCCCCAGGCACCGAATAATGCCCACAATACCGGCGCGAGCACATTAATACCCGGAATAATCGACAATATCACCAGCGGTATGGCACGACTTCCCAAATAGGCCGCTCGTTTCAATTCGGCCTTGATCACCTTTGGCCAGGGCGCTTCGGTAATCGTTGCCGACTCTCCGCTGAGTATCGCCAACGCGGCCGCCGACAGCATGCCGTAAAAAGGCGCCGCGATTAAATTGGCCAGCACCGTAAAGGTAAAGAATCCGCCGATAAAGAAACTGATAAAAAACAGCGGCCATAATATCCAGCGCAGCCATTGCAGCCAGCCCGGAATGAATTGGTCGATGATATCGGCAAGATAGTAATAACCGAGCGCGAAGGCGACGCCATACACTAAAAAATTAATCAAAACCGGAATTAGGACAAATTTTCGCAATTTCGGATTACCCAGCAGGCCGATTCCCTGCGCGAAAGATTTGATCGCCAGTAACGGATTATTTCCTCGTTGAACGAATGCCATCAGCAATACCCCCAAGATTTAAATTGCGCATTAGACTATTTTCAACCGCGCCATGCTTTCGGCGGTCGGATTCAATACCACGCCGCTTTCGGTCACGATCGCGCTGATCAAATCCGCCGGCGTCACGTCGAAGACCGGATTCCAGGCATTGACCAGCGTTTCCTGCTCGCGGTAACAGGCCGGCAACAGCTCCGCCGGGTCGCGCTCTTCGATCTCGATGCGGCTGCCGTCCGCGATCGTCCAGTCGATCGTCGAATTCGGCGCGACCACCATGAACTTGACGCCATGCTGCCTGGCCAACACCGCCAACGCATAGGTGCCGATCTTGTTCGCCGCATCGCCGTTCGCCGCGATTCGGTCCGCGCCGACGATGACCCAGTCGATCGCGCCGGAGCGCATCAGCCAGGCCGCCGCCGAATCGGCAATCAGGGTCGCAGGAATGCCGTCCTGCGACAATTCCCAGACGGTCAGGCGCGCGCCTTGCAGCCAGGGCCGCGTTTCGCCGGCAAAGACCTTGAGCGCCTGACGGGCGTACAGGCTGCGGATCACGCTCAGCGCGGTGCCGTAGCCGCCGGTCGCCAGGGCGCCGGCATTGCAGTGCGTTAAAACGCCTTTGACCCCGCCGATCAGATCCGCGCCGCGCTCGCCCATCGCCCGGTTCGCGGCGATGTCGTCCGCATGGATAAGCTCGGCCTCGGCCGCAACCGCCGCCAACGGTTCGGCGGGAGAGGCATCGAGCACCGCCTTCATCCGGTTCAACGCCCAAAACAGATTGACCGCGGTCGGCCGCGATTTGGCCAGCATCTCGATGTCGGCATCGACCTTGGCCCGCCAATCCGGCGCCTTTTCGCGGGTATGCCGCAGCACCGACAACACCACGCCATAGGCCGCGGCAATACCGATCGCCGGCGCGCCGCGCACACGCATCGAGGCGATTGCCTCGCTGACGCCTGCTGCCGTGTCATAGTCCTGATAAACGATCTCTCCGGGCACCTTTCTTTGATCCAGAACCTGCAATTTAGCGCCGGTCCATTTCAAGGCTTCGACAGATAATCTCATTTGTTTCGTCATTATTTGGTCAAATAGGTTGGTAAAAAGTTATAATTCCCGGCTTGATTCAAGGAACACTCATGCAAGTCGATACCCTGATCCACGCGCGCTGGATTATACCCGTTGAACCCGAATCCGTAACCTATGAACACCACAGCCTCGCGATCGACGGCGGCAGGATCGTCGACCTGTTGCCGATCGAGCAGGCCAGGCAAAAATACACTGCCACGCATACCGAAGAGCTCGCCGATCATGCGCTGCTCCCGGGCCTGATCAACTGCCATACGCACGCCGCGATGACGCTGCTGCGCGGGATTGCGGACGATTTGCACCTGATGGACTGGCTGCAACACCATATCTGGCCGCTCGAACAGCGCTGGGTCAGCGAAGCCTTCGTCAGGGACGGCACCGAGCTCGCGATCGCCGAAATGATCCGCGGCGGCACGACCTGCTTCCAGGACATGTATTTCTTCCCGGAAGTCGCGGCGCAACAGGCGATCCTGCACGGCATCCGCGCCAGCATCGGCCTGATCGTGGTCGATTTTCCGACCGTTTGGGCCGAAAACGGCGACGCCTATATCGAAAAAGGCCTCGCCCTGCACGATCAATTGCGCCACGAGCCGTTGATTACGACCGCGTTCGCGCCGCATGCGCCTTACACGGTTTCGGACGGGCCGCTCAAGAAGATCCGCATGTTCGCGGACGAACTGGAATTGCCGGTGCACATGCATGTACATGAAACCCGCCACGAAGTCGAACAGGAACAGGCGAAAACCGGCATGCGGCCGCTGCAGCGCCTGCATGAACTGGGCCTGGTTACACCGTCGCTGATGGCGGTGCACATGACGCAACTGACCTGCGAAGAAATGGACCTGCTCCGGGACAGCGGCGCGCATGTCGTGCATTGCCCCGAGTCGAACCTGAAACTGGCCAGCGGCTTCTGTCCGGTCGCGGAACTCCTCGCCCGCGGCGTCAACGTCGCGCTCGGCACCGACGGCGCGGCCAGCAACAACGATCTGGATCTATTCGGCGAAATGCGCACCGCCGCGCTGCTGGCGAAAGCAGTCGCGAACGATGCGAGCGCCCTGCCGGCGATGACGGCCTTAAAGATGGCGACGATCAACGGCGCCAAGGCGATCGGCATCGACCGGGAAACCGGCTCGCTCGAAATCGGCAAGGCCGCCGACGTGATCGCGGTCGACTTGAGCGAACTCGAAACCCAGCCTTTATATTGCCCGGTTTCGCAGATCGTCTATGCGGCCAGCCGCCGCCAGGTCAGCGATGTCTGGGTCGCCGGCAAGCGCCTGTTGAAGCACCGCGAACTGACCACGATCGATCTCGCCGCATTGACCGAAAAAATCGGCCAGTGGCGGCAGCGGCTAAGCGCTTGATTTATTCTGTCGTGAGGTAAGTCAATGGTGGGAGCGACGCCCACGTCGCGATTAGAGCCAAGTCGCGACGTAGGCGTCGCTCCCACCTAAGAATTGATTTGCCCAAAATTATTAACCTAGTAAAATACTAAACTATAGCCATCATCCGACCGTTTATGACTGCTTCAACTAACGTGCATCTGCACGAAATCAACAAATTCGGCTCGAAAGCCGAGCGCTGGTGGGACACGCAGGGCGAATTCAAGACCCTGCACGACATCAATCCGCTGCGTATCCAGTTCATCCGGGACTTTATCAACATTGCCGGCGCGCGTATCGTCGATGTCGGCTGCGGCGGCGGCATCCTGACCGAAGGCCTGGCCAAAGAAGGCGCGGACGCACTCGGCATCGATCTGAGCGAAGAATTGATCGACATCGCCGACCTGCACGGGCTGGAATCCGGCGTGCGAGCGCAGTACCGGAAAATCAGCGCCGAAGATCTGGCCGTGCAGCAGCCGGCCGGCTTCGACCATGTGACCTGCATGGAAATGCTCGAACACGTGCCCGATCCCGGCTCTATCATCAACGCCTGCGCGACCCTGGTCAAACCGGGCGGCATGGTGTTTTTCTCGACCCTGAACCGCAAGCCGAAAGCCTATCTGCTGGCGATCTTTGCCGCCGAACATGTGCTGAACATGCTGCCGAAAGGCACGCACGACTACAAGACCTTCATCAAGCCGTCCGAGTTGTGCCAGTCGGCGCGCCACGCGGGCCTCGAACTGCAAGGCATGGTCGGCATCGAATACAGTCCGTTCAGCAAGCGCTTCAGTCTCGGCAAGGACATCGACGTGAACTATATCGCCGCCTTCCGGCGTCCCGAGTAAGCACCGATGGGACTTCGCTGCGTCATGTTCGATCTGGACGGCACCTTGGTCGATACCGCGCCGGACCTGCTGCGCTGCCTGAATAGCGCCCTGCTTCAACATGGTTTTGCGGAGGCCAGCCAGAGCGAGGTCAAGCCGTTCATTTCGTTCGGCGCCCGCGCGATGATCGCGGCCAGCCTGACCGAAGCGGTCGATCAGCGCACCGAGGAAGCATTGCTCGCCACGATGCTCGATTGCTATGAAAACCACATCGCCGATCACTCGGTGTTTTTTGACGGCATTGAAGACACCCTGAACAAGATCGAGGCGCAGGGATTGAAATGGGGCGTGGTGACGAACAAGCGCCAGCGCTTCACGACTCCTTTGATGGCGGCATTGAGGCTGACCGGCCGGGCCGCCTGCATCGTCAGCGGCGATACGACCGCTTTCGAAAAACCGCACCCCGAACCGATGCTGGCCGCCTGCAGGCAGGCCGGCGTCGCCCCCGAGCGCTGCGTCTATATCGGCGATGCCAGCCACGACATCGCGGCCGGCAAAAACGCGAACATGAAAACGCTGGCCGCGCGCTACGGCTACCTGAAACCCGGCGACCTGCCGGAAACCTGGGGCGCGGACGCGGTGATCGAATCGCCCCTGCAAATTACCGACTGGATAGGAGCGCATCTATGCCGCTGAGCAAACAAGTGATTTTGATTACCGGCGCAGGCGGCGGTCTCGGCGCGACCGCCGCGTTGGCCCTGGCCAAGCACGGCGCGCATGTGATCCTGCTCGACAACAAGATTCCGAAACTCGAAGCGGTTTATGACAAGATTGTCGAGGCCGGCGCGCCCGAGCCGATCCTGTACCCGTTCGACCTGGCCGGCGCGACTGAAAATGATTTTCAGGAACTGGCGGATCGGATTGAGGAAAAATACGGCGCGCTGCAAGGCATTCTGCATTCGGCGGTCGAATTCAGCGGTTTCACCCCGCTGTCGCTGCTCGGCACCAAGGAATGGGGCCATGCCTTGAATGTAAATCTGAACGGCCCGTTCCTGCTCTGCCGGGTGTTGTTGCCGGTGCTGCAAAAAAGCGAGCACGCCTCGATCGTGTTCACCTCCGACTCGTCCGCCCGCAACACCCCGGCCTATTCCGGCGCCTACGGCGTGTCCAAATGCGCGCTGGAAGGACTGGCGCACATCTTGGCCGAGGAAGTCGAAACCTTCGGCAAAATCCGGGTCAATATCATGGTGCCCGGCCCCGTCGATTCGCCGCTGCACAAAAAAGCCTATCCGGGCGTGGACAACAGCAGGTTTCCTTCCATGGAGTCTCTTGCGCCGGTTTACCTTTATCTTTTCGGCTCGCAAAGCATCGGCGTGAACGGCCAAATCATCGATGCGCGCACCTTTCATCTCTAACCACCTTTATGTCTGAACGAGAAGCCTTTGTCCTAACCCGCGACGTCAACATCATTACGATACCGGACGGCGTTCCCGACACCCTGAAAAAGGGCGAAACGGTCGTGATTCATCAGTCGCTCGGCAACAATTACACGGTCGTGACCCAGTTCGGCCACATGGTGCGGATCTCAGGCAGCGACGCCGACGCGCTCGGCAAGGAAACCCACGAACTGCATACGCTGGTTTCCGACACCAGTCCCGAGGCGGTCGAGAAAAACTGCTGGGAAGTGATGAAGACGGTTTACGATCCGGAAATCCCGGTCAACATCGTCGATCTCGGTCTGGTGTATTCCTGCAAGGTCACCCCGGTCGATGACCACTTGAACGACGTGCACGTCCGCATGACCTTGACCGCGCCCGGCTGCGGCATGGGCCCGGTGATCCAGAGCGATGTCGAAAAGTGCATCCGCGCCCTGCCCGGCGTCGATCATGTGATCGTCGAAGTCGTGCTCGATCCGCCTTGGTCGCGCGAGATGATGTCGGAGGTCGCACAGTTGCAGTTAGGACTGTATTAATCCAGACAGTATTATCGCATCGCTCCCAGTTGTGCGCGCTTAGCGTGCGATCGTCATCTTTGCTAAGCGATGACTTGAAACGATACGGACGGGTTTACAAAACCAGTCCGGCAAAGAAGTCGGCCGCGCTGGCGCTTTTATGAATAATTAGGCCATTAAGATTTCGATGCCCTTGGTTTTGGCCAATCGCAGAAGTTTTAACGCAGTTCCGCTTGGTTTTTTGGCGCCAATTTCCCATTTTTGAACTGTGGGCGTTTTGATGTTCAGCATCGATGCAAACACAGCTTGGCTAAGCTTGAATGATTCACGAAGCTGTTTGATTTCTTCCGGTGAAAGGGTGTCCACTGGCGGTATACAAAGTTGGTCAAACTCGCGCATGGTGACTTTATCCATAACGCCAGCATCATGCAGCCCTTTTGCTGTTTCATGAACGGCCTCCAGAATCATTGACTTTGTTTTTCTCATTACACTCCACCTCAATTAGTTGACTTGCCTTTTGGGCTTTTTCAATGGCTACTGGCGTATAAGACAGTAGCTCATCGGCAAGTTTTTTTAATGCCTTTTCTTCGTCTTTGTCGATATTACTACGGCGTTTTTGGGGAAACCAAAAATAAAAAACCAGCGGTCTCCTCTGTTTGTGGCCACCAGGGTTCTAAACCCGCCGCTTTTGCCTTTTCCCTTCCCGGCGACACGCTTTTTAAAAAGTCCGCTACCAAGATCAGCATCAAACAGGCCGCTGGACATTTCATTAACAGCGCTGCAAAGTGCTTGATCGCTCAAGCCTTCTTTGTTTGCCCATTTATCGAAAAATTTAGTTTTGTAAACCCTCATGCCTAAAACTCCGTTTTAAGATGGCTACATAAAGATCCATTTTAATTTATTATGGTACTTAGTACTACATAAAGCAATAGCCTATAAGTAAGGTGTGGCTGAAAATGGCGTTGAAGTTTTGCCAGTTTTTGAACAAAAATGGCATGCAATTTTTTCTATGATACTATTTAAGTATTTGTTATAAAATGGATTTGTAAAATTACCATCACGCCAAGTATTGGAAAATTTTTAACGTCCGTTCATCCCCTCGGGCGTGGGGAACGGAGGCTAACATAGGTCAACTATTCATACATCGTCATATTTCTAAGCTGCCTGCGCGGCAGCGAACGGTATGATCGCGTTGACGCGGTTGACGTCGCTTTTCTAAGCTGCCTGCACGGCAGCGAACCCGGACGGCGCGGTGACTGCCTCCAGCGCGTTTTTCTAAGCTGCCTGCACGGCAACGAACGGCGCGGCACGTTCATGGGGATCGACCAGATGTTTCTAAGCTGCCTGCACGGCAGCGAACATCGTCGCCGCTGATCTTTCCCGCGCGTAACAGTTTCTAAGCTGCCTGCACGGCAGCGAACTAAGCCGATTTTTTGCCGAAGTAGGAAGGTTGTTTCTAAGCTGCCTGCACGGCAGCGAACGTCTACCCGCTTCGGCAAATCGAACAAAGCGCTTTCTAAGCTGCCTGCACGGCAGCGAACTTGCAAGTCAAAATCGAGCGTTCATGGGCTAGTTTCTAAGCTGCCTGCACGGCAGCGAACTCGTAGTTGGTGCGTTGATTAGGCCAGTCTTTGTTTCTAAGCTGCTGCACGGCAGCGAACATAAAGCCAGCAGTTATCAGGGGTAAATTTTGTTTCTAAGCTGCCTGCACGGCAGCGAACTTCTAGTCCTGTAAAATCCATCGATTGATTCCTTTCTAAGCTGCCTGCACGGCAGCGAACCGAAAAACAAAACGATTATGGAATCGTTCGATTTTCTAAGCTGCCTGCACGGCAGCGAACATCGCGTAGCTAGCATTTTGCGGAGTCCATATTTTCTAAGCTGCCTGCACGGCAGCGAACGCTTATCTGCTTTGCAGAAAACTGATGGAAGATTTCTAAGCTGCCTGCACGGCAGCGAACACGATATTTCCAAGCAACGGGGCAAGCCGCAATTTCTAAGCTGCCTGCACGGCAGCGAACACACGAATCAGACCCTTTCTTTTTCTACGCTTTTTCTAAGCTGCCTGCACGGCAGCGAACGCATCTGGCAGCCTCTTGCATGCGTTGCCCGTTTTCTAAGCTGCCTGCACGGCAGCGAACTAGGACGCGGACCTGCTGGCGACGATCGATGCTTTCTAAGCTGCCTGCACGGCAGCGAACTGGCGTATTCGGCGGCGGTGATTTTTGTGCAATTTCTAAGCTGCCTGCACGGCAGCGAACGCGATTGGTCGGCGGCGGTACGTCAATACAAATTTCTAAGCTGCCTGCACGGCAGCGAACAACACGCGATAGTAATCGGCCAAAACGGTTCCTTTCTAAGCTGCCTGCACGGCAGCGAACGTCGAAGCGATCGACCAGCCATTCTTCGTTGTTTTCTAAGCTGCCTGCACGGCAGCGAACGTTCAGTACGATCGATGCGGGCCGGACGGCGATTTCTAAGCTGCCTGCACGGCAGCGAACCCAGGAGCAAAACGCCGCCGCCGGTCAGAATATTTCTAAGCTGCCTGCACGGTAGCGAACTCGTTTTCGACGGCATAGCGGATCATTTCTCTTTTCTAAGCTGCCTGCACGGCAGCGAACGCTTATTGATGGATTACATCATTCCGCAAAATTTTCTAAGCTGCCTGCACGGCAGCGAACCCCCCTGCCCTAATCCGGCTGACTGATAAGCATTTCTAAGCTGCCTGCACGGCAGCGAACAAACGGCGATGATCGTGGCATAGAACGAAATATTTCTAAGCTGCCTGCACGGCAGCGAACATTTATTCGCAAATGGATTTGTCGATCTAAGTTTTCTAAGCTGCCTGCACGGCAGCGAACTTATGACAGGGTTCAAAACACTTTAGGTAATTTTTCTAAGCTGCCTGCACGGCAGCGAACCCGGCTTCAATGATCGACAGGCTGTCAGTAGTTTTCTAAGCTGCCTGCACGGCAGCGAACACATTATTGATGATTAGTGAATCAACTGTGCGTTTCTAAGCTGCCTGCACGGCAGCGAACAATATAGCAATCAACACAATCGGAACGTATCTTTTCTAAGCTGCCTGCACGGCAGCGAACGAGAAAGCCATCGAAGCGCGGATATTTGAGCATTTCTAAGCTGCCTGCACGGCAGCGAACACCCTGGGCAGTCCGACTGTGACTGTTTATCATTTCTAAGCTGCCTGCACGGCAGCGAACCGGGACTATATATTCCTCAAATGGGATGGCGTTTTCTAAGCTGCCTGCACGGCAGCGAACCAATGCTATGTTCGAATGGCCGGCAGAGATTTTTTCTAAGGATTTCGTCAAAAACAACTTCCCTAAATGAAAGTGAATTAGCGGATAATAACACGCCATCGACAACGCAAATCCCAACAGGACATGATTGGTTACGAGCCTGCAATAGAAGTCAAAATGCAACGC